>VOFG01003426.1_pt1 | contig 48441 bp, 71 predicted proteins | sample 5384171 | NCBI WGS metagenome assembly VOFG01 (sample SAMN12384726, study PRJNA508395) | human gut metagenome | isolation source: healthy gut F | host: Homo sapiens
ACGAAGGCCCTTTTGGAGAAAAAAGTACGAGGCCTTTGACGGCGGCGACCCCTTTGAATTTCAGTTTGAGACAAGGACCCGGGCTTTGGCTTTTTCCTCACGGCCGAGCAAAGCCGCGACAAAACCACAAATCTGCTGATTTTTCCGCAATATCACCGAGGCACAAGCGGGAGGAGCAGTATAAAAGACGTCTCGACGACGCCGAAAAAGACAAAGTCAGTTCAAAAGCTTCCTTTCCGTATGTCTCACGAAATAAGAAACCCCTATGAACGGTATCACCGGTATGATAAAGCTTAAAGGACAGCCTGCCGAGAAAATCACCCTGCCATGCAGTATCTCCGTCGAACCGACGAGCTTTCCGACCACCTTTAAGCCTTATAAACGACATTCTCGATATGTCCCGTATCGAGGCGGGCAAGGTCGAGCTTGAGGAGGGCGTTTTCAGCCTTAAAGCCTTCGGCGACAAAGCTCTATAATATGTTCAACAAAACCCTTGACGCCAAAGGGAGTCAAATATAACGTCAATTTCGAAAGTGTGACGGTGGACAGGGTAGTGGGCGACGAGCTCCAGGATAGGTCAGGTCGTCATAAACTTCCTTTCCAACGCCGTGAAATTCACAAGCGAGGGCGAGGTTACGGTGACCTTCCGCCAGATGATGAAGCTTGAAGATTCGGTGGATCTCATGATAAAGGTTCACGACACGGGAATCGGCATGGACCCCGAATTCATAAACCGCATTTTCAACCCCTTTGAGCAGGAGGACACCAGCACCACACGCCGCTACGGCGGAACCGGCCGGAATGGCGATTTCCGATCAGCTTGTCAAGCTTATGGGCGGTCAAATCGTTGTGGAAAGCCTTAAGGGCAAGGGCTCGGATTTCTCGGTGTTTCTCACCCTTCCCGTTGCAGCGGGCGATACGGTCGAGACGGAAGAGCAAAGCCCGAGCAGGAGGAAAGCGAAAAAGCCGCTGCCCGACAAGCTTTCCTGCCGAGTGCTTCTTGCCGAGGATAACGAGATCAACGCCATGATAACGGTGGAAATTCTCGGGCAAAAGGGCGTGACGGTGGATGTGGCCGAAAACGGCAAGGCGGCGGTGGACAAGTTTGCCGCCTGCGAGCAGGGAACATATGACCTTATCCTTATGGACGTGCAGATGCCTGTCATGAACGGCCGCGACGCCACCAAGGCCATAAGAGTTTTGACCGCCGCGACGCAAAGGAAATTCCCATTTACGCGCTGTCGGCCGACGCCTTTGTGGAGGACGAACGCCTCTCCATCGAAAGCGGAATGAACGGCCATTTGAGCAAACCCATTGATTATGACGCCTTGTTCGGTATTATCGGGCAGACGATTCAAAAAGAGGTAAAAGATATATGAAAGGAAAACTTCGCATAGTTTCGACGGGTCTCATTGCGGTGCTCGCTTTGGCGATTGTCGTTATGGGAGTTGCAAAGGAGCCGTCAGGGGGTTTTTCCCCTTTGACACCGATCGGGAGCTGAACAGCAATCAGATTCTTTTCCCCGACGGTGGTTCCGCCGCGGGCGACGACGAGCAAAGCGGCGGAGACGATTCCTATTGGCAGCAGGACGATGCCGACGACATGACCGGCCAAAACGGCAGCAATACCGGCTATCTGTTCGGTCAGGGGCAGCAGGCTCCCGGCGGCACCGGAACGGTCACGACGGGAACGGTGCGGGCAGCACTTCTTCCTCGGGCTCGGGAAACGGCGATAATGTCTATGAGCTGACCGACCGTCCCTCCTCCGAAGGCGATCTTATACTTCCCGGCGGTGGCGGCGGAAATGCCCCCTCGGGCGGAACCGTGCCCGGTGGAAACGGCGGTACGGGCGGAGAAAACGGCGGCAACCTCACTCCCGGCGGAGATACTCCGAGCGGCCCCTGTGCCCGGCTACGGTTCCTCCTCCAAGGACGAGCTCAACACCGATTATGTCCGTCCTCCTATGCCGGAAAGGGCGACGAAAAAATTCGACGACAGCACCTCCGACAGGCTTGAAAAAAGCGGCAACTACGAGGTTCGTATTTCCAAGGCAAGCAGCGCAAACCAAGCCTCGGGCGAGGCTCTTTACCGCGGCCAGCAGCAGGTCGATGCGGCCGCAATTTTCCAAAGCATCGAGGCCTTTGTGTGGGATCACGACAGCGACCTTAATTTCTACTGGACTCTTGACGACCTTTGCGTAAACGGCGAGGACGATTCAAAAAGCTATATAAAATAAACGGCATCGCTTTAGGCGAAAATCCCACCGAAACGGTGACCGAATTTCCGTCGACATTCCGCCGACGAGGATTATATCACCATTTACGTTTCCTACCGATTCAGTCTCGGCGACGAGTGGACAAGCTACATAAGAGAAGATTTTTGGGTCCCACTCCCGGTGTGTCCTACGAGCTTTATAATTCAAGGTCACGCTGCTCGACAAGGTGCTCACCAAGGAAGGGGGAGACCATCAGCAGAGACAGCATTGTAAACCTTTACGGTCAGTATATCGACGTGTGGACCGACTATGTCAATCTTTACACTTATCAGAACAAAATCGTCGGCGGAAAAACCACAAAGGTGACCGAACTGTTCCCCGGCTGGACAGAGGACAGAAAATCCGTTCCCTTTATATACAGCCCGACTGTGGGCCGCCATGTGCTCGAGCCGGCAAACCGAGTGGCGCTTGACGACGCCTATCAGGTCGAGGTGTTCACCCATTGGATCAAAAAAGCAATTATGAGGTCTCGGCAAACACGGAAGTCGATTACGGGGCGAGTTATGCCTATTTACAGACCCTCACAAACTATAACGGCAGCGACAAGGCGGACGACCATGTTTACCGTCTGACCGTTCCGCAGTATATTCAGGCGGTGGAATTCGTATACCATATGGGCATGACGGTAAACTATATCGATTTGCCCTCTTCGGTGATTTATATCGATACAAACGGCATACCTTCTATCGACGACGATTGGCTTCTTTATGACATCGGCCTTAATGTGGTCGACGGATATAACGTTGCGGAGGGCAACCCCGCTATACCTCCGATGACGGAATTCTCTACAATCTCGACAAAACCGAAATGCTCGGCGTTCCCACGGGAAAAACCGAGCTGACGGTAAAATCGGGAGTGAAAAAGGTTGTTCTTCCTTATCAGAACAAAATAAAAACCCTCCTGCTCGAGCCCGACGAAAACGGCGTGTTCCCGAGGTCAACTATGCCAGACTTCGTTCCGACTGCCGAATTGTCGTGCCCGACGAATATCTTTCGCAATATTTAAGCGCCGAAAGCGACATTCTCCAAAGACGCGGCTTTGTGGTCGTGCCGAAAAGCAGTCTTGACCAGTCGGAGGACGGCGGCTATATTCTCCGCGACGGATTCCTTTACACCACCGATTACCGTCTGCACCAAATCATGAGAAACAGCGTTCATTTTGTGGCTCTTTCCGACGACATAAAGCGGGCGTTGAGGCCGCGGCCTTTGTCGGCTTTGAGGATGAGCTGTCGGTTATTATGCTGCCGAAGAGCGGCGAGGTTCCCGATTTCGACGTCGGCTGCTTCGACGGCCTTGAAAAGCTGACTGTGGCCTGCTATTCCGAAAAAACAGCGGGCGGCCATGGAGCAATATGCAAAGAGCAGCTACTGCAACATAAGAATCCGCATGGTCGAGGAATATGAGGGATATTCATACCTTGATACCGACGGAGGCCCCATACTTCTTTTCGGTTCCCGACGGAATCGAATATTTCGACGGCACCTTCCTCACCCCCGACGGCACAAAAACCGCCGCCACCATCGGCGATAGAGCCTTCCTTGACAGCTGGGCGCTCAAATGGGTCGTTCTTCCCGAGGAGACCAAGGGTGTCGGTTTTGAAAGCTTTAAGGGAAGCTATAATCTTCAGGGCGTTTTGATAAAAGCAAAGGACGCTTTCCTGATTTCCGACGGAGCCTTTGATGAATGCTCAACGCTGCGGTTTGTGGGCTCCAACGCTCAAAAAATGCCTGCTTGAGGATCCCGATTTCTCCCTTAAGGCCGACGAATATGCCGACACATTCCTTTATTGCCTGTCCGGCTCGGAAGGTTATAACATCAACTGGACGCAGTTTGTTCCCGAGGCCGACATTGCCTCCTATGACATTGTGGATTGCGGAGGAACAAAGGTTCTTTACGGCGTGGGAAGCGACGGCGACGAATGGCTCGCTCTGAGAGCGGGATTTACCGTCGACGGAGAGGTCAAACTTCCCGATTCCACACTTGAAATTTTCTGCTGTGCCTTCATGGGAACGAGAGACGCCGACTATGACTTCTTTACCGTGAACTTTGACGAACTTAAGTCCCTCGGCTGGATCGACCAAATGGCTTTCCGCGACTCCTATCTCGGAAAGGATGTTGTGCTGCCCGCCGACATTACGGCGGCAAGCAAGGCCTTCTTCAATTGCGACAAGCTGGAAAGCATTGTTTTCCCCGGAAACGCTTTCGACGGCGTAAACATCAGCGACGAGGCTCTTCCGACTGCAACAATCTCGGTTCGGTCACCTTCGGCCCCATGAATTCCGAAGGAGCGATTTTTGCCTCGCTCTTTGCGGGCACCCCCGTGACCGAAATCACCTTTACCTCGGCAACACCCCCGCACTTGCTCTGTTCGGGCAGGGTTCGCCCTTCTATTTTGAAATGGATCAGGAACTAAACGGTCTTTTGAGCGTTCATGTTCCCGAGGGCTCCTGAGCTTGACTATCTCATGTCCTGGGAATATGCCTTTGCCGGCTATCCCGCAAGCGGAAACGAGACCGGCTTTCAGGTTATGTGGAGCGAGCTTTCCTATCAGCTTCACAACACCCTCGGCCGCGAGCCCACAAACGAGGAGCTGATTGCCGAAATCGACTCGAGACTTCTCACGGCTCAAAACAGAATCCGCACCCTCATCGGCATGGAGCAAAGCGACGAGGTTTTCCATCCCTATAAATATACGGTTGACGAAAACGGCATAATAACTCTTACAGGCGTTAAAGGAATCGGTGCCTATACCTCGCTTTCGGCGGGAGAAATGGAAATGCCGAGCAACTGGGCTCTTGACATTATCGCCGCGGGAGCTTTCAGAGAAAATCCCGAAATCCGCGTTATAAACGTGCCGAGCACCCTTGTCGGCATCAACGACGGCGTCTTTGACGGGGTCGAGCTTGATCCCGACGACCCCTTCGACACCATACACTTCTATCTCGACAGCTGCGACAGTATTTTCGGGCTGAAGTTAAGGAAGAGGGAAAAATCTTCGACTTCGGCGTCGACCTTGACCGAATTCAGATAACCTCCTTCGATATGTTCTTTGAGGAGGACGGCGCGGCCCCTTGCAACCTATGTTCAGTTCTGGACGGCGCCCATGGCCGGATACAGCGACGTTTCCGAGCTTGAAAAGGCCGTTCGCAAAAGCTCGGACCCGATGCCTCCGACGCAGACGTCAGAGCCGAAATGGAGAAAATCCTTCTTGAGGCCGAAAACCGCGTCAGAAAAATGCTGACCGGCGCCCAGCCCACTGACGTTTTGACCTTCCGCTTTGAGCTTGAAGGCTGACATAAAAGCCGCCTTGAATTCGGTATTAAAAGGAATTTCGCGACCGAAAGGTCAGGGCGGCTTTCTTCCCGAAAAAATGTAAATTATCATGAAAGATGAGGAGTTAGAATGACCGTCCAACAGTCAAAACAAATAGTGAGCGAAATCAGCAAGGCCTTTATCGGCAAAAACGAAATTGTCGAAAAGGTTTTGATGACAATATATGCAGGCGGCCATGTGCTGCTTGAGGACTGCCCGGAGTCGGAAAGACCACCTTGCGCTGGCCTTTTCAAAGACCCCTCGGTCTTGAGCACAGACGTATTCAGTTCACGCCCGACACCCTCCCCTCCGACATAACCGGGTTTTACCGTTTTCGACAGGGAGAAAAACAGGTTTGAATACCGCGAGGGCGCCGCCAACTGTCAGCTGCTTCTTGCCGACGAAATCAACCGTACCTCCCCGAAAAACCCAGGCGGCTCTGCTTGAGGTCATGCAGGAGCACACCGTCACCGTCGACGGAGTGACCCGCCCTCTGCCCACCCCCCTTTATTTGTATAGCAACCCAAAAACCCCGTCGGCTCCTCGGGAACCCAGCCCATCCCCGAGTCTCAGCTCGACCGTTTTATGGTTCGCCTGACAATCGGCTACCCCTCTCTTGAAAAATCAGATGAACATTTTAAACGCACAGCGTTATCATGACCCGCTGTCCGATCTTCGGGCGGTCACCAACGCTCAGAACATTCTCGAGGTTCAGGAATATCTGTCCTCGGTTCGCGCGTCGGACGAGGTTCTTTCCTATGCAGTAAAGCTTTGCGAGGCCACCAGAAATCATCCCCTTGTGGAGCCTGGAGTCTCTCCCCGAGGCGTTTCGGCGCTTGTAAAAATGGCGAGAGCCTGCGCCGTGCTTAAGGAGCGAAACTACGTTGTTCCCGGAGGACATTCAAAACGTCTTTGCCGACGTGTGCGCCCACCGTCTTGTGCTTCGTCCTCAGGCGAGAGTTGACGGCATTTCCGACATACAGCTGCTTTCGGAAATTCTCCGGGCAGTTCGTCCCTCCGTGGGAGAAGGCCGCTGATGGCCGCCGGAAAGAGGCTGCCCGGCTTTTTGCGCCGCGGTCGCTGCCCTTTTAATATTGATGTTCGTTTTCAGCTCGCCCTATATGCTCTTTTGTGCCGACCGTTCTTGTTGCGGCGGCGGTGATTTCCACCTTCATTCTGCGGCTTGACGCCAAAAGGCTTGTCCTTGAAATGAAGGTGGACGGCGGAGGCCGCGTGGGGACTATGCTGCCCTTTCGGCTGACTCCCAAGACCCGCGGGTCTCTCATCGTTGCCTGCCGAGTGTTTGCCGAGCTTGAAATAGAAAGCGTTATGTTCGGAAAACCGAACGCATAAAAGCTGGACATTCCTTTAAGCGGCGGAAAAAGCTTTTTCGACTCGTCGCTGACCGCAAAGCTTTGCGGCGAAACGCGAATTCGCTGTATTTCGGGCAAGATTACCGACCCCTTCGGGCTGTTTTTTCGCTGCCCGCCCTGCGTCGAATGCAGAACGGTGATTTATCCGGAACCCCGTGGAAATTGAGCTTTCCCTGTTCGGATGATTTAATAGGCACGGCCGACACCGAGGACATTGTTCAAAACCGCCGCGGAAACGACCCCAGCGAGATTTTTGACATAAGAGAATACGCTCCCGGCGACGACATACGTTCGATTTCATTGGAAGCTGTCCTGCAAAACCGATTCCCTCATAGTCCGTCAGGCAAGCGAGCCGTCTCATTATGACGCCGTTGTGCTTCCCGACATGGGTCTTTCGCTTAAGGACGGTTCTCCGTCGGATGAGGAGCTTAACCCGCGCGGCGGCCGTGACCGTTTCGGTCTGTCGAAAGCTTTTGGCCCGCGGAACCTTTTTTGTTTTGCCGTTCCCACCAAAATGGGACTTGAGCTTCGGGAAATAAGAAGCGCAAGGGATATTGAACAGGCAATACCCTTTTGGTTCGGCCTGAGACTGCAGGAGCAGGCGGGCGTCGGTCTTGAGTGCTTTTTGACCGAGCGGCTTGAAAGATATTTTACAAGGCTGCTCATAATCTGCGGAGGAAAATACGACGGAGACCTGTCGGGTCTCGAGCAGCGCATGGGCGTTACCGTCATCAGCACCTCCGACGGCGTTCTTGAGCCCACCTATGCCTCTGTGGGCAATTTCGGCGAGGCGGTGGTTCTGCCCGTCAAATCGGACAATAAAAAGGCTTTCCGCATCGTTTGCTGATTGCCCCTATACTTTTGAGAAGGGATGGAGACAATGCTCCGTCAAGACAGATATACTCGTTTCGACAAAAAGAAAAACGGTCTCAGGGGTACAATTTGGGATGCTGCGCTGTCCGCGCTTTCGGCGGGCGGAGGCCTGTTTGTTTTGCTGGAAATTTGGGGCTCGCTTGCGCCAAGCTTCCTTTTTCCCGCCCTTGCCGCCTTCGGAGCAATCGTGATTTGCTTGCTTTTTCGCCGCTTTTCCGAAAATCCTCAGTTTTTGTGGGGGGCAAGGCTGATACCCTTTGCGGCGCTTGTGCTGCTGCTCGGCCCATCGGAGATTTGGCAGGGACTGCTTTTGTGGCTCAACTGCGGCATAACCCTTTGGAACACGATACACGACGGAGGGATTCCTCTTTACGCCGCCTCGGCCACCGCCGACAGCGTTGCTGCTTTTTTCGGTCGTCGCCGCCCTTTTTGCTCGGTCAGCTTTTTGAAGGTATAATTTCCCGCCGCCGTCTGACGGCAGGCTGCGCGGCGGTCACGGTGCTCAACATCATTTCGCTTATGACCGGCACCTTCAATCCCTTTGCTGCGCCGCCCCTTATTATCGCTCTTTTGGGAGCCTGGTGCTCGGGCAGCGGAAAGGCACCGTCGGTTCAGGCCATGCGCCCCTTTGTTATCTGCACGGTTGTGTTTGCGGTTATTGCCGCCCTGATTCCCGAGGGGAACTGACCGGGGTCACCCGCTCGAGAGCAGCTCAAAGAGACTGTGAGCGACATACGCTACGGAAAGGACACCCTGCCCGAAGGCCGTCTTGACATGGCCGGAGAACTTCACGCCGACGGCGGGGAGATCATGACCGTTTTCGCCGAACAGGAAAAAGGCGCTCTACCTTCGCGGCGTTGTGGGAGGAACCTATAAGGACGGCGACTGGACCGAGCTTGCCGACTCGGCATATACCGGGGAATATTCGGGTATGTTCGACTGGCTTTCGGAGCAGGGCTTTGACCCGCTGACCCAGCCCGCCGAATATCAGCGGCTGTGCGGCGACGACGCTCCCGAGCAAAATCGAGTTTTGATTGATATGGCCGACGGAAGCCGCAGGTATATTTACGCTCCCGCCACCGTTTCCGAAACCGAACAGAAAAAAATGTCGTCAAAAAGGACTCGCGTCTTAAGCCCGACGGATTTTTCGGCGAGGATAAATACACCTTAAGCGAGCTTTCCGACTCGGTGCCCTCCGAGCTTACCGTCCGTGCCGAGTGGGTCGGACATCCCGAAACCGACGAGCAAAAGAGCTATGCCGAGGCCGAGGCCTTTTACAGAGACTTTGTTTTCAAAAATTATCTTCAGGTCGATTCGTCGCTGTCACCCGTGATAAACGAGCTTTTTGGAGCGAAACCGACGAGAAAAACGACAGCATTTACTCTGCGGTCAGCAGGGTGAGAGATGTGCTTTCCGCCAGAACCGAAAACACGTCGGAGGGTGAGCTGTCGACCGACATCGGGGATTTTCTTGCGGGGAAAAGGCGTGGAAACGCCGTGCTTTATGCGTCGGCCGCCGCCCAGGCTCTTCGGTGCAAGGGGATTCCGTCGAGATATGTGGAGGGATACTATGTTTCCTCGTCCGACGTGATGAAAGGCGGAGCAAACGGCGTTTCGGTGACGTCAGACAACGCCCACGCATGGGTTGAGATATATTTTGACGGTATCGGCTGGCTGCCCGTCGACGTAACGCCGGGATATTATTACGACGCCGTCACTCTGCAGCAAATGGTCGGCGCACCCGACACGGTCAAAAAGACTGCGGTTCTTGACGACGCCGAAAACGATTTGTCGGGGAATTGCGGGAGACGGTTCGACGCGGTCGAAAACCTTCTCCGAGGTGCTGCTTGAGCTTCGCAACGTTTTGCTTGTGTTCTGCGGTATTGTTGCCGCCCTCGCCCTTGCGGCCACCGTGCTGTTCCTGATTTTCGAGCTTTTTCCTAAGCCTTCACGAGCGCAAAGGAAGCCCACGATTATAAAAAAGCCTCACCGAGAAAAAAGGTTATGATAATGTATAAATGCCTGTGCCGCATATGCGCCATTTGCGAAATCGACCTTTGCCTCGGGTATAACAGCGCCGAAATCGACGGGCAGATTGCCGACTGCTTTTCCGATGTCGCGGAGGAGACTATCTCCGCGCGGCCGCTTTGATGGAGAAGTCCATTTACGGCGGCATTGCCCTCGAGCCTTATGAAATGCGAACGGTTGAGGCGTTGCTCGGCAAGGTGACCGCCTCCGAGCAAAAAGCGCAGAAAGGTTCGCCTTAAAATGAGATACTGCTCTCTTGCAAAGGAAAAAAAGCGCAAAAAGACCGAGTAAAAAGCCCGCATAAGAGAAATTTCCCGAAGGAAACCTCCGAGATTTGAAAGAGGTCCTTCGGGATTTTGTTATTTAAGCAACGGATGCTTACGAACAAGTAACTCAAACAGCGGCGAGTGATAAATTAGGGGCTTATTCGGAAACCTACAATCCCTCAGTCAGCTTCGCGACAGCTCCCTTTACACAAGGGAGTCGATGCTGTGTAAAGGTCGATTTCGGTCTTTGAACAAGGTCACCGACGTTACGCAAAAACTTCTTTTTGTTTTCCACAAGGTTGCCGAGGCTAAAAAATATATTTTCGTATTTTTATGAGGGCACCGAAACCAAACAAAAACTGATTTTATATTTTCCTGAATCAGAAATAAAAAAACAGAAATTGTACAACAGTAAAGCCTCCCCTTGTGTAAAGGGAGCCGGCAACCGCAAGGTTGACTGAGGTATTGTCCGTTTATAAACAGCCTACGGTTTTGACACCGGAGCTTTTATTTGAGCTTTGATATGACATCGTATATGTCGGAATTTATGCAAATTGAACGGTCCTTTATAATGTCGGGGCAGGCAGCCTCACCGTTGTTTATGCAGGCGTATGTTGCCCGAGAATTTTCGGCGGTCATGCGCCAAAAGGATATTTTATAATTATCGGGGTGTTGTAGCCCACTCGAGCTCCCAAAAGAATTTTTTGCCCCTTGCGGGTGCGAATAAAAGCTTTCATACCGCTCGGCCGCATTGTGCCATCCCTCGTCCTCGGCAAATCTGTCGTCACAGCGCAGATTCATTGTTACGGGTCTGCCGCAGCGGGGGCAGGTCGGAATAAGCTCGGTCGGTATTTTCATGTCATTTTGCCGTTTGACCATTTCGCAGATTGCGGCTTCGTTGTCAAAAGGTCTCGCTGCGGCAGGGGAGGCTGCATTGGAACAGGCCGTAGTCCCCTTGGGTGTAAAACAGTCGCTTTTGTCAAATCCCGCCTTTTGAAAGCAATGGTCAACGTTTGTTGTCAGCACAAAGCAGTCTTTATCCCTCACAAGTGAAAGCAGGGTTTCATAAACCGGCTTCGGGGCGTTCATATAACGGTTGATGAAAATATATCGGCTCCAGTATGCCCAGTATTCTTCAGGTGTTTCAAAGGGGAAGAATCCGCCGGAATACATATCGTCAAAAGCCGTATTTTCCTTAAAATCCGAAAAATATTTTTCAAACCGTTCTCCGTCATATGTAAATCCGCCGCCGTCGAAAGCCCCGAACCGCCGCCGATTATAACCGCGTCGGCCGCAAAAAGCGCCTCTTTAAGATTTGATATTTGCTCCGAGAAGCTTTGAGTAGATTTCTTTGTCGGTGTCCTTGAAAACATTGAAAATCACCTTTTTCACGCTTGTTTGTTTCTTCAAAAATTCCTTCACGGTGTTAACGGCGATTTCGGCCGCCGAAACGTTGGGAAAATGAAATTCCCCCCGTTGAAATGCAGCAAAAAGCCAGGCTTTCAATTCCTTTTTTGAGCCGCAAGCTCCAGGCAGGAGCGGTAGCAGGAGGAAAGCAGCTCCCGATCCCTTCTCGTCACCGACCCGTTTATGATTGGCCCCACCGTGTGGATCACATATTTGCAGGGCAGGTTGAAAGCCGGTGTGATTTTGCCCGCCCGGTCGGCTCGGGATAGCCCTGCTTTCCATCAGCTCCTCACACGCAAGGCGCAGCTCGACCCCCCGCGAATGTGAATCGCATTGTCGATACACCGGTGGTTGGGCACATAGCAGCCGGTCATGCCGGAATTTGCCGCATTGACGATTGCGCCGCATTTGAGGGTGGTGATGTCGCCCTGCCAAAGGTAAATGCCCTCCCGTATCGGCTCAAGCCCCGAAAGCTCGGTAATACCCTTGCGGCAAAGCGCCTCTTTTAAATATTCGTCCTGCATTTTGAGAAATTCTCGGTCGGCCTCTTTGGGGTTCGGATATTCATAAGTCCTCTGAGCAGCTGTTTTTGAGCGTCCCTGTCGGCGGAATTTCGATTTTTTCGCCCTTTGAAATTTCATCCGAAAGCCGATTTATAAGATAAATTCGCCGTTCACTCTGAGTCATTTTAAACTCCGCCTTTATAACTTTTTTTTGGGGCAAATTTCGGCGCATCGCCCGCAATGGAGACAGCGGCGGCCGTCGATGTAAGCTGCGCCCTGTGAAAGGCTTATGCAGCTTTGGGGACAAAAAGTCAAGGCACTTCCCGCACCCGATACAGCCCTTTTCGACATAATATCCGAATGTCTGCCGATTCCTTTTGCCGATCGTAAAGCTGTCTCTGACAATGTGTTCGGGAATGCTTATATCGAAAAACTCGCCGTCGGCCTCAAAAATACAAAAAACGTCCAAGGCAAGACGCGTGTCCGCGGGTAGATCCCTTTCATATAGGGGTTTTTCTCGAAAATTTCATCCAGCTTTTTGCTGCCGATATTTTGATTTTTCCCCGCAGCGAAACCGAAACCTTTCCCTTGACTGCCGAAAGGGCGATAAAGCCCTGCTTTGTGAGCTGTCGGTGAAATTCCTTGCCCTTGGCCGTCAGGAAATATACGCCCTTTTCGTCCCACAGCATCATGTCTATGATTCGTGTCGCGGGAAGTCCGTCGGCTCCGATTGTTGCAACACAGGCCGAATGAATGTCCTCCGTAAGAAGCTTAAGATAATTTTCTGCCGTCACTTTGAATACCCCTCTTCGGGTGTATTATACCACACCGTGTGGGATAAGGGATACCTTTTTCCCGCTCATTTTCGGGTTGGGGACAAAATCCTCCGACGGATAGCCTATGTATATCATGTTGTTTATTTCTATGCTCTCCGGAAGATTTAAAAGCCGTTTTGCCTTTTGCTTGTCAAAATAGCTTATCCATACGGTACCGAGCCCAATGCTTGCGGCCTCAAGCATCATGTGGGTTGAAACAATTGTCGCGTCGGTGACGCCCGCTTGACTCTCCGCTTTCGGGATGCTTCCAGCAGACCTCTTTATCATAGCAAACCAGCAGCACAAGAGGCGCGCCGTAGTAGTAAACGCATTTGCCGTGAGCCTTGTCGTCGCAGGAGCTGTCAAGCTCGGCATATTTTGGGTTGTAGTTGAAGGTGCAAAATTCACGGACCTTTTCAAGGCATTCTGCCGTGTTCAGCACAAGTACGCGCTGGGGCTGAGCGTTCACCGCGGTGGGAGCCCACCGCCCCGCCTCCAAAAATTTTGTCCAGCTTTTCCTTCTCCACGGAATGGGCGCAAACCGTCTTGTTGTTACGCGGCGTTTTGAAATGTCTATAAAATCCATTTCAATATACTCCTTTCAAAATCGGTTTCAGGAGTTTGTATATCGGTATCGTAAACCCGCCGACGGCAAGCCCCTTGAGAATGTTAAAGGGCAGCACGTTAAAGAGGACCACGTCAAGCTTTGTGTGAATAAAGGGGATAAAATCGCCGAAGGAGGAAATGACGGCATCAAAAGGGGCATAAAGCTTTCAAACAGCGGCAGCAGCAAAAATAGTTTGAAACCGCCGCCGCGATTCCCATGACGGCACTTGCCGCTGCAAGCGCCAAAACCGCCGTTTTCTTTGTCTTTTTTCTTTTATAAATCAATCCGGCCGCCGCCGTGTAGCAGGCTCCCATGATAAAATTGGCCAATTCTCCACGCCGCCCGTGGAGGTGGAAAAAGCTGCAATGCGTTTTTGACAAGCTCGATAACCACGCCGAGGAGCGGCCCGAAGGCAAAGGCGCCTATGCGAGGGCGGGAAAGTCGGACAAATCCATTTTGGCAAAAGGAGGGCGACAGCGGAACGGGAAATTCCGCAAAGGAAAGGGCATATGCCATTGCCGAAAGCAGGGCGGCCGCCGTAAGGGTATGGGCGCTGCGGGCGGCCGGTCTTTTTTGTTGCCCGAGCGAAAGTGTGCTGTTCATGTTTTCCTTTCTAAGCTGTGCCGTAATTTGAGGCGGCCCGTGTGACAGAGCCGCCTTACCGTAGCTTTGCGGGTTAAGCGACAGATGCCCGAACACCGCGCGAAACCCTTTAAATCAAAACTCGTAGGGGGGATTGCCGGAAAAATCGGCTATCGCACCGTGGGCATTTTCAAGATAAAATACCTCGAAAATCGGGTTTGAGGCCTCGCCGTACTGTCCCTTGACAATGGGGTTTTCAAGACACATTTCTTTTGCGGCCGTGTTGTTTTCAAACACCGCCTTGCCGTGCAGGCGAATCCATGCAAACTCGGGGCTCGACACCGAAAGCTCGATCTCGGGGTTGTTCATAAGGTCCTTGTAAACCTCTTTTTTTTGATTGTTGGTGCAAAACCAAAGCTTGCCGTCAAGCTCGCCCGCAAACATAAAGGGACGGCATTTTGCCTTGCCGTCGCGGCCGACGGTGGCAAAGATACTGTACGGGATTTGCCTTTAAAAATTCTACTGCTTTTTCATGATAAAACCTCCGAAAAATGTTTTTTGAAAGGATTTCCTTTCGCTGACATTATGGTATCACCGACCGTTCCGGCTGTAAAGTAAGCACAATATTGTGCCGTAGTTACCAAAGGGAAACTTTCGGACGGTTACTTAAAAAAACCTTTGGGCGGTTTTGCGGGGTTCGGGCGATTTGACGGCAAAAAGAATTTTGAAAAAAATTTTTAAATAAAGAAAATTTCACCTTCGCTATTGCCTTTTCGGGGAAATTGTATATATAATAACGGTGTTATGAAACAGCGTTATGAAAGAAGGCAACAAAATGGCAAAAGCAAATCGAAGGAGTGGCCGAACGCATTATCTGCGCGGCAAAGAGGAGTTTTCTCGACAAGGGCTATGTCGACGCGTCGCTGCGCGCCATTGCCGCCGCCGCCGGCACAAGCACCAATTCCATTTATGTCCGTTTCGGCGACAAGGAGGGGCTTTTTCGGCCATTGTCGAGCCGGTGCTCAGCGGTATGACCGAAAAGTTCATTCGTATTCAGGAGCGTTTTCACGGTATGGACGCCGCCGAGCAGGCCGCGATCATGCCCGAATATGCCGACGGCGGCACCTTGGAGCTTGTCGATTATATGTATGAGCACTTGGACGAATTCCGCCTGCTGCTCGACTCCTCCTACGGCACCCGTTTTCACAATTTCGTCGACAGGCTTGTCCGCATTGAAGTGGAATATACATATAAATATCTTGAAGCGGTGGGCAGCGCCGAAAATACCGCGACGGGGTGGCCGAGCGGCTGCTTCACATTGTCACCACATCACGGTTTGAAAGCATTTTCGAGATAATCCGCCACGGCATGAGCCGCAACGAGGCCGCCGAATATATCGAGCTTTTAAGCCGCTATCACCAGAACCGGCTTTTGGAAATCTTCGGCGAAAAATAGTTTGAAACAGGTTGCCGCGAGGGTCGTAAAAACGGCTTTCGGCACCGGCAGCCACCACAATTCACAAAGCGGTTAGCGGCCGCTAATTTGAGGGGCAGAAAAGAATGAAAAAAAAAAAGCCCCGTGGGGCGAATTTGGAAATGGGAGAAAAAGAGCATGGCAAGCTGATTGCCGCGGTGGTTCTCGCGGTTTTCGGCGTGGCATTCGGAGTGACACCGTATTTTGTGGCGGCAAAGATAATAGTTTTGCTGCTTGCGGGAGAAAGCGCTTTTTTCGGCCTATACTCCGTGGATGTTGACGGCGCTGTTCGGATTTCTTACCCGCACGGTTCTTTATAACGGAGCCCTCGGCATTTCCCAAAAGGTGACCTTTTCGATTTTAAAGACCATTCGGCAAAAGCTTATCGATAAGCTGCCGAGATTGCCGCTGGGCACCGTTATGGATATGTCAAGCGGCAAGCTTAAGGAAATCATCGTCGATCAGGTGGACGGAATGGAAACCACCCTTGCCCATCTCTTCCCCGAAATGACGGCGAATATCGTGACACCTCTTCTCACGGTTGTTTACCTTTTTGTTCTTGACTGGAGGCTGGCGCTGCTGTCTCTTGCGGTTTTCCCCGTGGCATTCGTTTTCATGATGACGGTCATGGGCGGCTATGCCAAGATTATGAGGGCGCCGTCAAGGCGACGACCGAAATGAGCGGATCTGTTATCGAGTATATAAACGGTATCGAGGTCATAAAGGCCTTTAACCAAGGCAAGGCGTCATACACAAAGCTCAGCGACAAGGTACGCGCAAACGCACGGTATTACTACGATTGGATGCGCCGCAGTCAGCTCGGAATGTCAATGGCATATGCCTTTTTCCCCGCTCAAATGCTTACGGTTTTGCCCTGCGGTTGGCTGTTTTACATTCACGGAACGCTGACTGCCGAGACCTTTATAACCGTCATAATTCTGTCGCTCGGAATGGCCGCGCCCATTGTCGCCGCCTTTAATTTTGTCGATACCTTGGCTCAGGTGGGCACGACGGTTTCGCGGGTTGACGAAATTTTTAAAGGCCGAGGGCAGCACCATGCCGCCGAGTATGCCGAGCTTTCCGACAACAGCATTACTCTGGAGAGCGTTTCCTTCGGCTATCATGACGACAGGGGAAATTCTCCACGGCGTTGATCTGTCGATTCCGCAAAACAGCATGACGGCGCTTGTAGGACCCTCCGGCTCGGGAATTCCACCATTGCAAAGCTGATTGCGGGCTTTTGGGACGTTAAGTCGGGAAGAATAACCATGGGCGGCCGCGACTTGAAAGGAAATCCCGCTGACCGAGCTTTATGACCGAGTGGCATTTGTGTCTCAGGACAACTATCTTTTTGACGACACGGTCAGGAAAATATCCGCATGGGACGAATGTCGGCCGACGACAGCGAGGTCGAGGCTGCGGCAAAGGCGGCAGGCTGCGCCGGCTTTATAAACGATTTGGAAAAAGGCTTTGACACAAGAGTCGGCGGAGGCGGCGCGCATCTTTCGGGAGGCGAACGCCAGCGCATAGCCATTGCCCGCGCCATGCTTAAAGACGCTCCCATTATCATTCTCGACGAGGCCACGGCAAATGTCGACCCCGGAAAATGAGGACAGACTGCAAAAAAGGCCATAGAGGCGCTGACCCGTGAAAAAGACGGTTATAATGATAGCCCACCGCCTTAAAACGGTACGCCGCGCCGACAAAATTCTTGTCATAGATCGCGGGCGCATCGTTCAGCAGGGCAACCATGAACAGCTTATTTCCCGACCGGGAATATACGCCGACTTTGTGGGCGGCAAAAAGGAGACGGTCGGCTGGAAGCTTTAAACACACTCGCTTAAAGCTTTAAAAGAATAAACATCCGCACAAAAACACCCCCTGTACCGAGCCGGCGCAGGGGTGTTTTGTATTACGTCGGATTATCAACAAAGTCCGAACAGACGGAGCAGCTTTTGCCGGAAGGTAAAGGGGTGCCTCGTCGTTTTTTGCTCTCGGCCGCTTGCTCGGCTTTTTCTATCGCCGCGGTTTTGATGACAAACTGCACCGAGGCCATTGCGGGAATGCTTATCGACGAATTTACAAATAAGGACGGCCACGACCCCGAACAGGCGGTGGAGTATATCTCGCATATTCTCAAAAGCTCGCTGCCCGGCGTTTTGACAAAGCGCCTCGCAAAAAATAAATCGCCGCCGCAAAGGACGATTGATAATAACAAAGCGCTTGATTTTCGCGTAAAATCCGTCTCCCGAAAAAATAAAGCTTTAAAACGTTAAAGCCCCGCCTTTTTAAGACGGGGCTTTGTTCGGTTCTGTAAGATTTTGCTTTGTCAGTCGGTTTCGATATGCCAGCCCTCGGCCGCTTCTCTGATTTTTGTAAATCGGCGGTAAATGCCGTCGTTTTTGATAAGCTCGCCATGGGTTCCCGATTCGGCAATGCGTCCGCCGTCGACCGCAAGAATTTTGTCGGCATTTTGAACCGTTTTAAGGCGGTGGGCAATGGTTATGACGGTTTTGCCCTTTGTCAGCTCGGAAATTGCCTGCTGTATAAGATGCTCGTTTTCGGGGTCGATGCTGGCGGTGGCCTCGTCGAAAATGATTATCGGTGCGTCTTTAAGGATGGCTCGGGCAATGGAAATGCGCTGTCTTTCGCCTCCCGAGAGATTGCTCCCGCCCTCTCCGATGACTGTGTCATAGCCGTCGGGCAGAGCCGCGATAAAATCGTGGCAGCGGGCTTTCCTTGCGGCGTTTATCATTTGCTCCTCGTCGGCTTTCGGGTTTCCGAAGCAGATGTTCGCTCTGACTGTGTCGTGAAAGAGATAGACGTTTTGAAAAACCATGGATATGTTTGAAAGCAGACTGTCGCAGGTGAATTCCCTCAAATCGTGTCCGCCGACGGTTATGCTGCCCGATTGCGGGTCATAGAAACGGGCAATCAAATTGCAGATTGTGGTTTTTCCCGAGCCTGAGGGGCCGATGACGGCGGCCGAGGTCTTTTTCGGGAATTTTAAAGCTGACGTCTTTAAGTATGGGGCGGAGTCATAGCCGAAGTTTACATTTTTAAATTCAATGTCATAGTGCTCGGGTTTTATGTCGCTGCCCTTTGAGTCGATAAAGTTTTTCTTCCTTTAACGCGTCAAGCCTGTCCATGGCCTCGTTTATAACGCCGAGGGTGTGGGCGCTGTCGCTTATGGGCTCGAGACTTGCGAAAATGCTGAACGAGAAAAACACAAACATGAGCATTACCGAGAAATCCATGCCGCCGCCGATACAGGAAAGCGCCGAGGAGGCGGCCAGTCCCACGCTTCCGCATTTAAGGGCGAGCAGATGCAGGGCGTTTGCCGGAACATAACCCCATTCGATTTTCAGATGAATTTTTTGCTGTCGCCGATGGCCTTTGCAACGGATTTTTGAGCCGCTCCGCCTTTGCCGAAGGATTTTACGGTCGAAAGCCCCCCGCACATATTCTATGACCGCTCCCGTCATGTCGCGGTTTGCCGCGGCCTCCACGGGAGAGTTGATTTTGCTGAAACGGGAAATGACAAGCATAAAGCAAAAGGAAAGGGCGGCTGCGGCGAGGGCGATAAGCGCCGTTACCGGGCTGAAAAACGCAAGGCCGATGAAGATAACGAGAAAATTAAGGTACCCTCCCACAAAATTGTCGATCATGCGTATGCCCATGTTTTCGAGGGTGGAAAGCCCCGTGGTGACCGAACTTAAGATGTTGCCGGTGCTTATTTGCGAAAAATAGCCGAGAGACACGCGCTTTAATGCGTCGCCGACGGCAAGGCGGTCTCGGGCGGTCAGCAGATAACCGATTGGTTCCTGCAGCCGTGCGCGGAAATAGTCAAACAAAAACCGCAAAAGCACCAAAATCACCTGAATTACTATCGATTTCCATATTAGAGAGGTGTCAAAGGACTCCGCGTTTTTTTGCGATTCTATAAGCTTTCCGATTGTGTAGGCGGCAAGCCCGAGGGGCAGCGCGGCAAAATATGGGAGAAAAATGTCATAACAAAGCCGAGATAAAAGCTTGGATTTAAATTCGCCGCACCAATCAATTATTCGTTTTACCGTTTTAAACACGGCTCATGCCTCCTTCCTTTGCCGAGCAAACCGACCAATTTTTGCGCCGATGTGGGCCTGCCACATATCGCGGTAGAGCGGGCAGCTTTCAAGCAGCTCGTCCTGCCTTCCCTGCGCGGCGATTTTGCCGTCTTTGAGCACCGCTATGTTGTCGGCATTTTTTGATTGTCGACAGGCGGTGAGCAATTACAAGAAGGGTCTTGCCTTTTGTAAGCTGTGCAATGCTGCGCTGAATTTTGTCCTCGTTTTCCGGGTCGGTAAAGGCGGTGGCCTCGTCGAGAATTACTATGGGTGCGTTTTTGAGCATCATTCGCGCAATGGCGATACGCTGCTTTTTCCCCTCCCGAAAGGCGTTTGCCCGCCTCTCCCGCCGGGGTGTCATATCCCGACGGCAGCCTTGAAATAAATTCTTCGCATTGCGCCGCTCTTGCCGCCGCCTTGACCTCCTCGTCGCTTGCTTTCGGGTTTCCGAGACGAATGTTTTCAAGCAGAGAGCAGTTGAAAAGGAAATTGTCCTGCGTGACAAAGCTTATGTTTTGAGAAAGCTGTGAAAGCGGCATGTCTTTGATGTTTATTCCGCCGACGGTTATGCTGCCGTTTGTTACATCCCAAAAACGGGCGATAAGCTTTGCAACCGTGGATTTTCCTCCTCCCGACGGCCCCACAAGGGCGGTAAAGCTGCCTTCTTGAAGCTTAAGGCTGACGCCGTGAAGAACCTCGTCCTTTTTGTCCCCTGTGTATGAAAAAGGCGACGTTTTTAAGCTCGACATCCGAGCCCTTTATGTCGGCGGGGCTTTTCGGCTCTTCAAGCTCGGGCATTTCGAGAAATTCCTCAAGACTTTCCACGGTGAATTTAACCTGCCGCATATTTTCGGAAAAGACCTCAAGCTTTGAAAGCGAGCCCACCATGGAAATCGAAAGCATGACTGCCAAGGCCGCCTGTGCCGCCGTGATCGAACCGCCGTTTGCCAGCGCCAAGGCGGTGGGCAGCGTGCCGATAAGGGTGGAGGGAAAGAGCGCAAAGCTCAGCTTCATGGTGGCAAAGGTGGAGGTCAGCCATTTGACCACAAAGGTGCGGAAATCGGTAATGGCCGAGGCGTATTTTTTTCATAGGACACCCCTTCGCGGCCGAAGGCCTTTATGACCTCGATACCCTCGATATATTCCACGATTGCGCTGTTCATGAAGTTTGCCGAGCGGTCGTATTCCGAAAAATTCTTTCCGCTTATTTTAAAGGTCAGTCCCATGCACACAAAGGACAGCGGAAAGGTCACAAGAGAGGCAAGGGCAAGCCTCGGGTCGATAAAGGCAAGGGCGGCGATGCTCACAATCGGCAAAACAATGTGACCCGCCCCTTCGGGAATCATGTGGGCGAGGGAGGCTCGAGATTTTCCGTTTTATCCACCATGACGGTTTTGATTTCGCCGATGGTGTGATTTTGCGTGTTGCCTAAGGGAGCGTGAAGAAAGCGGTCGGCAAAGCCGCAGGCGCAGCCCCTCGAGAATTGTGTAGGCCATGCTGTGGGAAATGCCGGTGGAAAGACTGAAGGTGAGAATTTTCACCGCATATGCCGCAAGTGCAAGAAGGCACCACAAAACGGCGGCGCCCGTCGTTATACCGCCGTCTGCAAACAGACAAATCATGCGGTACATACAGTAAAACGGCAGCAGCCCCGACATCACCGATACGGTCGACAGCGCCACCGACAGCCACAGCTTTTTTCTTTTCGCTTTGGGCATAGGAAAAAAGCACCTTGACAAAGCTTTTCTTTTCAGATTTCATAATGCAGCCCTCTTTCTCTCCGATATTCCGACGGAGTCATTTTCATAACCTTTTTAAAGGCGACGGTAAATTTGCCGGGATTGTCATATCCCACCCGCCCCGCGATTTCCGCAATGCTCGGTCTTTCTTCGCCGATAAGCAGCTCGGCGGCGCGGTTCATCCTAAGACCCGAGACGAAACCGCCTATCGACTCTCCGTAAACCGAACGGAAACAGGCTTTCATGGCGGTGAGAGGAATGTCAAAACCGCTTTGACAGCTCCTGCTGGGTGAAATTTTCCGAAATATTTTCGGTCAAAAATTTGCGAAGCGCCTTGACCTTTTCGGCCTGTGTCCGATAAAAATACGGCCGTTCGTCCTCGTCCTTCGGAAGGGTTACGGCGTCGAGGTATAAAAGCAATTCAAAATTTTAACCTTGAAATAGGCAATACGGATTTTTCGGGGACACGGTAAAGATCGCCGAAAATGCCCTGTGCACGGGAAATTCCGCGAAGTATCCGCGGATAGTCCCCAAAGGCCGAACCGCGAAATGATTTCTTTAACCGAAACGGGAAAATCTTTTATTTCTTCCGAAAGGGATTTGTCGATTATATCAAGATCAAAGGCGGCGGTCAGACCGTGATAATGGCAGGAGGGAAAGATAAAATCCCCGGTATGCCGTTTTCTTAAATCGCTTAAGGTCTCCGGCTGCGATATATCCCACCAGCCCGTCGCCCGCGGCGTATTCCATGCGTCCCCGCGGCAATGGTCGACGGCAAGAATTCTGCGGTCGGGGAACATATCCGCTGTGATACCGTTCCATGTGAAAATCGTTATAGGTGAGCATAACGCCGGGAAAAACCTCGTAAGCGGTCATGGTGCCGTCTCCGCTTTCGTTTCAGGAATTGCCAAACCGAGCATCCGCCGCTTTGTGCGAGCAGCACCGCGCCTTCCTTTTCAAAAGATTTCAGCTGTGTCATGTTAAATACTCCTTTGAGGGTATTGCCGTATATGGTGGTTAGCGATTGCTAACCCGATTACAGAATATCATATAAATCACCCTTTTGTCTATACCTATCGGTCGCAAATTGACCTTTCGGTCAAAAAGCTTTGAAAGGGAGAAAGAAAAAATATTTAACGGTCTGTTGAAAAACGCCGCGCTGTGGTAAATTAAAGGTGAAAAAAGGGTTTTGCTTTGCCGAATGTGTCTTTTGATGTTCTTTGGTTAGCTCTTGCTAACTTTTTTGCAGCGGACGAATCGAAATAGTTTTTCTTAATTGAAAGAGACGGGAAAAAGAATGACAATCCTCCGTCACGGTTGCGCCGCGCCGCCTCCCTTTTTACACAAGGGAGGCTTGAATGTTGTACAATTCCAATTGTTTTTCTATACATAAAAAATATAAAATCGTTCTTTGTTTGGTTTCGGTGTCCTCATAAAAACACGAAAATATATTTTGCTCAGCCCCGGCGATCTTGTAAAAAACAAAAAGAAGTTTTTGCGTAACGGCGGTTACCTTGTGTAAAGGCTGAAATCGGCCCTTCCGCAGCCCCGGCTCTTGTGAAAAATAAAAAGAAATTTTTAGATAACCCGGCTCCCCTTTGTGTAGGGAGCTGTCAGCGAAGCTGACTGAGGGATTGTAAGCTTCCAAATGAGCCCCTTTGATTTATCACCTGTCGCTGCTTGAGTTGTTTGTTAGTAAGTTTATATGTTACGCATTGGAGTGATTTTATGCTGTTCAAAACAATGGGAGAAAAAGAAAATCCCGCCGTGCTTTTTCCACGCAATGGGCGTGACGGGAGCAAGCAGCGAGCGTGTTGCCCGATTTATGGCGGATAATATTTTTGCATTATGCCCACATCCACCGTCTGTTGCGGAGGCCCAAAATATATCGGAAAGGACGACGAGGTGCGGCAGATTGAAGAATTTCAAGAGTGAGGGCGTCAAAGAGCTGTCTCTTGTCGCTGCGTCGTCCATCGGCGCCGACCTTGCGCTGTATTTTTTGACAAAACAAAAATTCCCGTGGGCAGGGTGTTTTTCGACGGCGGCCAGTTTGCTCAAATCGGGAAAAGTATGCGGCGTGTCATGACTCCGTTTCTATATCTCGCAATCAAGAGCGTTTACCTGCGGCAGCGGCCTGTTCGAGAGTATGATCAACTGCAAGAACATCGAGGGCGTTGAGCCCTCGCGCGACATGGGCGCGATCGCGCAGAAGCGCGGCGTGAACGTCATCGCCTTCGGCGCGATCGAGGAGGTCGAGCTTGAGGAAAATGCCTACGACATCATCTATTTGAACGGCAGCTCCAGCTATATGGAGGACCTGACGCGCGCATTCGACGTGTGTAAAAAGGCGCTCAAGCCGAACGGCAAGTTCATCTCGCTCGATGTGCCCAAAGAGAGCGCGTTTGGCTTTATGTATCTTCTGGCAAGGAGGTTGGCACGTTCGACCACCCGTCCCTGCAGCGGTGTCATGCCCAACTGCCGTATCCGCTCGAGCTGTGCTGCGCGGGCGTGTGGCACTCGACCGAGGAAAAGGTCGACGCGCTCAATCACTCGGCTTCCACGATTTTGACTTCTACCAGACGCTCTTGAAGAACCCTATGTACACCAACGAGAGTTGTGGAGGACGTCGTGCCCGGCTACCAGAGCGGCGGCTATGTGGCGATCATTGCGCACAAATGAGCGAGCATAACGACGGCAAGCTCTCGCAGCGGCTCCATGCGTGTGTGCAGGACATCTGGCCGCGGTATCTGACCCATCCGTTTGTGATGGAGATGGCCGACGGCACGCTGCCGAAGGAAAAGTTCCGCTACTATATGGTGCAGGATTATCTGTACCTGCGAGATTACGTGAAAATTTTCGCAGCGATCCTTCAGAAAACCGACGACTTCGAGCAGATCCGGTTTCTGAGCGGGGAGCTGGCAAACACGATCGGCGAGACATTCAGCAGCCGATGAGGAAACGATACAGCATCTTTGCGAGATCTTTGAAAAATGCTGTCTGTTTGACCTGCGCTTTTGGGACATGGTCTACGCCATGGGAAAAGAGTGAATTTTTCCGAAAAAGCTTAAAAAAAAAACCGTCCTTCGGGTCTTTCCCGAAGGACGGTTTTTGTGTTCGAACATCTGTTGCTCAATTGAAAGAGACGGGGAGAAAATGACAATCCCCTCCGTCACGGCTGCGCCGTGCCACCTCCCTTTACACAAGGGAGGCTTGATGTACAAGGACTATTGCTTTTTATTTCCAATGTGGGGAAATATAAAATCTTTTGTTTGGTTTCGGTGCTTTGAGAAAAAGCGAAAATATGTTTTTGCAAAGCCTCGGCTCCCGGATGTAAACGGCTGCGGTTCGATATTTTCGGCTCCCTTTGTGCAAAGGGAGCTGTCAGCGAAGCCGGCTGAGGGATTGTAGATTTGCGAATAAGCCTCTGATTTATCACACGCCGCCGGTTGAGTCGTTTGCTCGTAAGTTTAGATGTTAAGCAAAGCAGGCGGCTCAGCCCTCAAACATATATCTGTGCTCGCCGGGCTAATGTTTCCTTATAATTGTCCCTGATTTTAAGGGTCATCTGACGGTCGGTGACGATTTTCAGAATGATTTTGCCGTGCTGACGGCTCCATTTGACCGAAATTCCGTCCACCGTCGCGTTGACAAAGTCGGTTTCCTTTGCGAAATAGGGGAAATCTCACGCTCGGGAATTTTGATTCCGCCAAGCTGTCGATAGAACCAGCCCGAAATAAATCCCCAAAAATGATGATTGTAGGAGGCGGTGGGACGGGGCTCGCTTAAAACCACTCGGGGAGGGTGGAAACGTCGCCCGCCGCATAGTTTGCATAGGAGGGGAAAGAGGGATTTAAAATCATTTTAAGGGCAAGGTCGCTTCGTCCGTATTTGGACAGCGCCTCATAAAGTACGCGCCCGCCGAGCACTCCGGTGTCGAAATGCATATCTTTTTGCTCGCAAAGCTCGATAAGCTTTTTCAAGGGCGGCCGGCTCTTCGTTCTTTTTCAAAGCAGCCGTAATAAAGTCCCATTGCCTGACAGGTCTGGCAGTTGCCCTTGACGGTATCGCCCTCGATGAGATGAGCGCGTATGCTCTTTCTCATTTCGGTGGCAAAGGTCTGGGCATATTTAAGGTCGCCCTTTTGGTCTTTCGGAAAATGACGACCGCCTTTTTGGCGATTTCCATGGCAATCATGCTGTCGGTGACCTCGACGGGAGCGTCAAAGTCGTCCTCCTTGGCTCTGTCGGGAGGGCACCAGTCCCCGAGACCTATCGAAAGAAGGCCTCTTTCGTCCTTTCTCGAGTCGAGATATTTAAGGTAATTCAAAATGTAGGGAACGGCCTCCTCGGCAGAGGAAGAATCGCCGGTGTAGGTCATTATGTAATAGGGAACAAGGGTCAGCGCCTGATCCCATCCGGGGCCGTTGCCCCAGTCAAAGCCCCAGCCGCCGGTGGGAACAATGCCGGGAAGACGGCCGTCCTCCTTTTGGGCGAGGCAGAGATTGCGTACCCAAAATTTAAGGCTTTTTCGGCGGCAAAATTCATGAGCAGCTGCTCGGCCGAAAGGCAAATGTCGGCGGTCCAGCCGTTCTTCTCGCGCTGCGGGCAATCGGTGGGGAAGTAGTGGAAGTTGGAAATGTCGGAATGCTCGCAAAGCTCCTCGATTTTGTTGATTTCGGGGTTGGAGCACTCAAAGCTGCCCTCTTTTTATGTCGGAATGGACGGTCACAAAGGTCAAAAGCTCGGGTGTGGCCTGCTCGTCGGTTATGCCGCTTACAAGCACATAGCGGAAGCCGTGGTAGGTGAAAGCGGGGTGTGGCTTTCTATTCCGCCGCCCTTACATATATATTTGTCGGTCTGACGGTAGCCTTCGGGCTGGAAAAAGGCCGCCTTGTCGCAGAATTTGCCGTCGACAAGCTGTTCGCCGTGGCGCAGGGTGACTTCCTGACCGGGCTCGCCGTTTATTTTAAGACGGCAAACGCCGGAATCGTTTATTCGAAGTCATATAAAAATCCCTCGTCGGTTTTTCTATCGCCACGGGCGCAATGCGGTCGAATTCCCTTATGGGCTCGGCGGTGCAATAGCGGCGTATGCCCTTCGGAGCCTCGGCCTTAAGCGGGGCCTTCAATCGCTGTCGTTAAATCCGGGCAGCGACCAACCGTCGATTTCTCTCCTTGCGTCGTAGAATTCGCCGCAGCGGTAGTCGTCGAAGGTTATGGGCGAGGGGAAAACCTTGAATTTCTCGTCGGCCTCAAAGCGAACCTCGTCGGAGGAAAAATGAATGGCAAGCTTTGGAACGCTTCTGAAAGCGGCCTTGTCGAAATCCCATGTCTTTCCGCCGGGAATGTTCAAAAGTCCGTTTCGAGGCAGACTCCGATGACGTTTTCGCCTGAGCGGATATAGTCGGTCAGGTCGTATTTGTCATAGTATACCACGTCGTCGGGATTGGATATGTAGGGGGCAAGACGCCCCTTGGTTATTTTTTTCGCCGTTGATATAAAGCTCGTAAAATCCCAAACCGCAAACCGTCACCTCGGCGCTCTGACGGCGCGACAGGGTAAATCTCCTGCGGAAAAGCGGAGCGGGAATGTGTTTTTCAAATTCGTTCTTTTCATATGATGCGCAAATAAAAAGGTTTGAAAGCATTTTGTCACCTCAAAGTCATTCTACTACATTTTGTCCCATAAAACAACGGTTATTTATTTTTTCGCCGAAAAACCGCCGCTCTTGTAAAAATCCTTATTTTGTGTTAAAATAAATCGAATTTAAGGGGAAACGATTTGGAACTTACAAATATGGCGGTTATAAAGCCTCTGCTTTCGAAAAACGGTATAGTGCTTACCAAAGCGAGAGGTCAGAATTTTATAATAAACCCCTCGGTCTGCCCGAGAATGGCCGACGAATGCGGCGCGGGAGAAAACGACGGCGTGCTTGAAATAGGTCCCGGTATCGGGGTGCTCACCGCCGAGCTTGCAAAAAAGGGCGGGGAAGGTCGTGTCCATCGAGCTCGACAGCGGCCTTGTTCCCATTCTTTCGGAAACCCTTGCCGAGTTTGACAACGTGAAAATCATAGAGGGCGACGCCTTGAAGCTCAACCTTGCCGAGATAATCAAAACCGAATTCGGCGGAAAAGGGTGTTTGTTTGCGCCAATCTTCCTTATAATATTTCCACAAATCTCGTTATGACGCTGCTTGAAAGCAATTTGGGATTTGAGTCGATGACCGTTATGGTGCAAAAGGAGTTTGCCGAGCGCATAACCGCCCCGGTGGGCAGCCGCAAGAGCGGTGCCATAACCGTGGGAGCGGCATTTCTTGCGAAAAGCGAAATCCTTTTCGGCGTTTCGGCCGGTTCCTTCTTCCCGGCGCCCAAGGTCGACAGCACGGTTATGAAGTTGACGCCCTATAAAACCCCTCCCGTTGAGGTCAAAAACCGCGACCTTTTTATGAAAACGGTCAATGCGGGCTTTGCCAGCGGCGCAAAAACCCTGCAAAATTCCCTTTCGGCGGTGCTTGCCGTCAAAAAATCCGACGTGGCCGAAATTCTTGAGAGCATGGGCAAAAGCCCCCTTGCGAGAATCGAGGAGCTTGATCTTGCCGAGCTTGCTCTCCTTTGTGACCGCCTTTGCGAGGTGCTTTGATGAAAAGAAAGCCCCTTTGCCGGCCGCTATTTTCTGCTTGACGAAATACGTGGCTTTGCCGTTATCTGCATGGTCTTTTTTCATGCTTTTTACACCTGCTTTGAAACTCTGTCGATAGGATTCTTCGGAGACCTTATAAACTTTTTTCCTGCCTGCCGAACCCTTTTTCGCCGCAGGATTTATCTTCATTTCGGGAATGTGCGGAAATTTTTCGAAAAACCCATGGAAGCGAACGGTCATACTTGTCTGCGTTGCCGCCGCCCTTTCGGGAGCAACGTGGTTTATAAGCAGCAATTTCGGTTTCGACTGCTTTGTGGTGTTCGGAATAATTCATCTGCTTGCCGTGTGTTGGCTTGCCCTTTCGGCCTTAAAGCCCGTTCTTTTAAAATGCCCCGCCCTTGTGGGATTTGTGATAAACGCTTTGCTCGTCCCGTTTTTATACAACACCGAGCACGGCTACTGGGGTCTTTTCGGGTTTAAAATCGCCCTTCCCGAGAGTTTTTATTCGGGGGAATATTATGTGGCTTTTCGGTTTTCCCTCAAAGGATTTCGCCTCTGCCGACTATTTCCCGCTGCTGCCGTGGTTTTTCATTTTCTTTGCCGGCTTTTTCTTCTGCCGAATGTTTAAAACGGGCTTCCCGGCTTTTTCAGAAAAAATCCCGTGCCCTTTTTTCGCCCTTGTGGGGCGCCACGCTTTGCCGATCTACATTCTCCACCAGCCGGTGATTTATCTTGTTTGTCAGGCTGTTTATAAAATTTTGTAAATATGACTTGAAAATTCTTGCCGAATAAATTAAAATGTTTATGTCATAGCTTTCCGAAGTGCAAAGCCCCTTTCGGCTTAAATGAGGAGGAACGAATATGCAAAGAACCGATAAAAACAATTATTATCTTGACATTGCCGAGACCGTTCTCGAGCGGGGCACCTGCCTTCGCCGCAATTTCGGCGCCATAATCGTCAAAAACGACGAGATCGTTTCCACCGGATATACCGGCGCGCCGAGAGGGCGTAAAAAACTGCATCGACCTCGGAATTTGCCTCAGGGAGAAAATGCAGATTCCGAGAGGCGAGAGATATGAGCTCTGCCGTTCGGTTCACGCCGAGGCAAACGCCATTATAAGCGCCTCGAGAGACAAGATGATAGGCTCCACCATGTATCTTGCCGGCCGCGAGGCCGAAAGCGGGGAGTTGGTCAACAACATGAACTCCTGCTCCATGTGCAAGCGCATGATAATAAACGCCGGTATCGACAGGGTGGTCATCCGCCGCAGCTCCACCGACTATGAGACCGTCATTGTGAGGGACTGGGTGTTCAACGACGATTCCCTTTCGGGAGCGACGGGATATTAAATTGCACATTGAAATTCAAGGCCGTTTTTGATTTTTCTTTGCAAAATATTGCAGTAACTGCGTATTTTTTGGGAAAAATCATTAAAAGGGCCTTTTATTTTGCGTAAATTCGGATTAAAATTTCACAATACTGCTTGAAAACATTTGAGAAATACTATATAATAGGGCCATAAGGCAAATTATATTTTATGGAGGAATTATATGGGTAATTTGTTAAAAAGAGCCTGGGCGTTTTCCTTGCCGCAGCCGTTTCGCTGTCGGCGATCTCCTGTGCCTCGGCCGCTCCCGAAACGAAAGCTTCGGAAGTTATCGGTACCAAGGTCATGGATCTTGACCTTTCGGTTACCGGACAGAAGGAATACAACATAAACCGCGGCATCGGCACGAGGGATACCCGCCTTTCGGTGGGCGATCAGACCGTCATGTCGGAGGAGGGCTTTGTCATCCGCCCGGAAATTGCCGGCAACAAGCCCAATGTGGCCGACGTCAGCATCGACCTGAGAAAGCTTGATAAAACCTACACCTATTTTTCGGCCGTCGTGGGACAGGACGACAATGCCTCGCTCATCCGTGCCAACGGCGTGGGCGGTTCGCTTCAGTGCATGGTCATTGTCGACGGCGAGACCCTTGTGGACACCGCCATTATGGCTCCCGGCGACATGGAGCGCATAAGCTGCATAATCCCAGCCGGAGCGCAGACTCTCACCATGCGCACCTCCGATGTCGAGGGCGACCACTATAACGACTACTGCGATTGGATCGAACCTACCCTTTACACCGGCTCCCCCAAGGTAGACGGCGTTAAAAAGGCGCTTTATTCCGAGGGCAATCCTTCGGGCAACACCTCGGTTTCGGCCGAGGCCTCAATCGGCGTCCGCTTTAACGTCAAGGAGGGCTTTTCCGAAATTTCGATTGCCAAGGAAAGCTCCGAGGACAAGATAAACGGTTATCTCTATGATTTCACCTATTCTTATGTCCGCTCTCTTCAGAATAAGCCCATCGCCACCGTCACCGGCGAAGCCGAGGGCACCCAGGTCAAATTCGACCTCGGCGGAATCGTCCCGGCCGGCGAATATGTCTTTGTGGCCGAGGGTCTTAAGGGCGTTAAGGCCAACGGCTCTCAGTACGGCTATTACTATCTCGACGGAAATCCCAACAAGGGTCTCATCAACGTTTCGCTGACCTTTGTAAATTCCGCCGACAGCTATCTCGACACACCCACCGAGGAAGTGTCCTTTGAGAAGAAAACCGCCGACGTTTCTCCCGCAGAAAAGCAGAGAGCCGAGCTTACCTATAAGAATATGCTGGCCGATCTTTCTTCCTTCCCCTCGTCGGTTAATATAGGCGACGACAGCTATACCGGCTTCCCGTCTCCCGATTTCACCGTTGCCTCCCGCAACACCACGACCGACGAACAGCACCATTGCGAGACCACCGACACCACGATAAACCACAAGAGCGGCCTTCAGTTTGTGCTTAAAACCGCGTTCTATCCCGAATATGCCGCCTTTGAGTGGACGGTTTATGTCACCAATCCCGGAACCGAGGATTCTCCCATCGTTTCCAATTTCTACGGCTGCAACGGATATGAATTCAACGGTGAAAATCCCACCATCCTCACCAACAATTCCGACTTTGAGGCGGGGAGGCTCCCTACCGCACCGACAAGGTGGAAATCGCCGAGGGTCAGACCGTGACCGATTCTCCGGCCAACGGCCGCGGAACCGACGAGGCCTTCCCCTACTATAACCTGGAATACGGCGACAAGGGTGCTCTCATTGCCGTGGGCTGGTCCTCCACCTGGCAGACCGACTTTGAATATTCAAACGGTGTGACCAAGTTCTCCGACAAGCAGAAGGTTTTCAGCTCGCTCATAAAGCCCGGCGAGGTGGCAAGAACCCCCTCACCGCCATGGTGCTTTATGACGGCCGCGACATCGACCGCGCAAGAAACCTTTGGAGAAGCTGGTTCATCGACTGCATATGTACCGCGACAACGGCAGGACCTCACCGACCCTTCGTGGCCGGCGTTACCTCCATTGTCTACAACGAAATGCTCAATGCAAATACCGAAAATCAGAAAACTCCATTCTGGCCTATGTGACCTCCGGCGTCGACATCGACGTGTGGTGGATGGACGCGGGTTGGTATCCCTGCTATGAGTCAAACGGCACCAAGGATTGGAGAAATACCGGTAACTGGACTCCCGACACCGAGCGTTTCCCCGACAAATTCAGCGAAATTTCCAAAACCGCCAACGAAAACGGCGTTAAGACGCTGCTTTGGTTCGAGCCCGAGCGCGTGGGTATGTCCTATACCGACGGCGAGGCGCTTGCCGATTCCTGCGTCAAGCCCGAATGGCTTATAGGCTACGGCGAGGCAAACGAGTCGGCCTATCAGGACCCCAACGTTCCTTACTACCGCCAGCTCGACATCGGCAACGACGAGTGCAGAGCATGGCTCAAGACCCAAATCGCAAAGGTGCTCACCGAAGGCGGAATTTCCGTCTACCGCGAGGACATGAACCTGGGTCGTTCGGAAATCTACTACACCCTCTACAACAATTCTCATCCTGAGCGCACCGGCATGACCGAGAACAAGTGCGTTCAGGGTCACTATGACTATTGGAAATACCTCATCGAGCTTGATCAGGTCGAGCTGCTGGATTCCTGTGCTTCGGGCGGACACCGTCTCGATCTCGAATCCATGAGACTTGCCGTTTCCCTCCATCCCAGCGACTATAACCACAACGACATGGTGGCAAAACAGGTTGCAAACTTCAATCTTGCTTCTTGGCTGCCCTTCACCGGCGCAAACTCGGCCGAAAGCCTCACCACCGTCGACGAATACACCCTCCGTTCGGGCTACCGTCAGTGCCTTGTTCTTCAGTATGACCCGCTTCAGCTGTCGGGTACGCAGAAGGATAAGCTTAAGGGACTGCTTGCCGAGTGGAGAAACATCAGTCAGTATTATTATGACGACATCTATCAGCTCACCAAGGAGACCTTCTCCCGCAACGAGTTCTATTCCTACGGTTATCTTGACCGCGACACACACAGCGGTTTTGCCATGGTTTACAACCGCAACGGAGTGGAGCGCACCGAGTATATCAAGCTTAAGGGTCTCAACGAGGACGACACCTATGAGATAAGCTTTGCCTCCGGCGCCGCATCGGTCACCGCAAACGGCAACTATCTCATGAACAGAGGCGTCGCCGTCAAGACCAAGTCCTCCGACGTTCTTTATATTAAGAGAACCGCCGAGGCCGAGAACGATCTGACCGAGTTTAACGCGGCTCTCGAAAAAGGCCAAAAAGACCAAGTTCAGCATCATGACGATTGAAAGCGGCTTTGAAATGGCAAAGGCAATCGCGAATGCCGAGGCCATTGTCGCGGCAGGCGACGCCGCAAAGCCGGTCAACTTCAAAAACGCCACCGAAGAGCTTAAAAGGCTCAAAAGGCTCTGAAGATGGCTTCCGCCTCCGAGTCGGCCGACGTCAAGCTTGCTCAGCTCGACAAGGTTATTGACTATATCGGCGAGGTCAACAGAGACAATGTCCTTGACAAGGGCTCGATCATCGAGTTTGCCGAAACCGCAAAAGAGGCTCTGCTGAGAAAATATCCCGACGCGGTCATCGAAAAGGACGGCGTTCTCACCGCGGCAAGAGCCGATTATGACCGACTCACCACCGTGCCCGTCGACGAGACCACCTACGGAGACGTTGACGGCGACGGAGACGTCACCGTTACCGACGCGCTTATGATTCTTCAGCATTCGGTGGGCAAAAATAACCCTTGCCGACAAGTATCTCAAGGCCGCCGATGTTGACGGAACCACCGGTATCAGCGTTACCGACGCGCTGGCCGTTCTGCAATATGCGGTTAAGAAGATCGATAAGCTTCCCATTAAATAAATCGGGAAAAATCCTTTCTCACCGCCGCTTTAAAGACGGCGGCAAAGATAAAACCAAAAGACACAGCCGTTTGCGGATTGCAGCGGCTGTGTTTTTGTATGTGACGAAACGTATTGAAAAGGCGGCTTTGGGGGCGGGACATATTTGACGGAAAATTAAATTTCCGTTTCGAAATAACCCTGGGGCGCTTCTTGCCTTTGCCGCCGAGTGTGATAATATGATTTTGAGGTGAGGGTATGTATAAACTTTTTGTGGCCGAGGACGACGCCGGCATTGCAAATGCCGTGGCGGAGCTTGGCAGGGCATGGGGATTTGAGGTTAAACTTTGCGAGGATTTTTCCGATGTTACGGCCGAATTCGCCGCCTTTTCCCCTCACATTGTGCTTATGGACATAGGGCTGCCCTTTTTACGACGGCTTTCATTGGTGCAGAAAAATCCGCGAAATATCCAAGGTGCCCATAATATTCATTTCCGCCGCCGCCGACAACATGAATATTATCATGGCCGTCAACATGGGGGCCGACGATTTTGTCACAAAGCCCTTTGACGGGCGGGTGCTTATGGCCAAGGTTCAGGCGCTGCTGCGGCGAACCTATGATTTTTCTGAGCCGACCGCCCTTATAGAACACGGCGGCGCCGTACTCAACAAGGACGAAGCAAGCCTGAGCTTTAAGGGTCAAAAAATCCCCTTTGAGCAAGAACGAATACCGCATACTTCTCTGTCTCATGGAAAACCGAGGCAAGGTGGTCAGCCGCGAAAGGCTCATGGAAACCCTTTGGCAGACCGACCAGTTTGTGGACGAAAACACCTTGACTGTCAACGTCAACCGCCTGAGAAAAAAGCTGACGGCGGCGGGGCTTGACCGATTTATCGTCACAAAATTCGGCATGGGATATACCGTCGGGGACTGAATTTTTTGTTTTGAAGGAATAAAAATGAAGCTGTTTTTTGAATATATTAAATCAAAGCTCTTTTCTGTCTCGCATTTCTGCTGTTTTGCGGGATTTTTACCCTTGCGTTTTTTTTCTTTATGAGCTGCCGCTCAGGGCGGTTCTGTACCCCGCGGGGTGTGCTTGCTGTTCGGAATTTGCTTTGTTTTTGTGGGGTTTCGGCGGTTTGCAAAGAAACATAAGGAGCTTTCGGCCTTTGCGGGCAGGGACTTTTCCGAGCTTTGCGCTCTGCCGCCGGCCAAAAATCCCATTGAAGAGGACTATGAAAAATAATTCTGTCGCTTAAGGATAAAATCGAGGAAATCACCGCGCGGGACGACCTGCGTTTTAACAATACGGTGGAATATTACACCCTTTGGGCGCACCAAATAAAGACCCCCATTGCCGCCATGAAGCTCGCTCTCGAGGGGGAGGACAGCGCCCTTTCCCGTAGGCTTTGTTCCGAGCTTTTCCGCATTGAACGGTATGTGGAAATGGTCATGACCTTTTTGCGGCTCGAAAGCGAGTCCACCGACTATGTTTTTTCGCCTCACGATCTCGACGGGCTTATCAAAAAATCGGTGAAAAGCTTTTCCGCCGAAGTTATCGACAAAAAGCTGTCCCTTGCTTTTACTCCCACAAAATGCAGGTCGTCACCGACGAAAAATGGCTGTGCTTTGTGTTTGAGCAGCTGCTCTCCAATGCCGTTAAATACACCAAAAGGGCGGCGTTAAAATATATGCGAAGGACGACAGCCTTTTCGTGGAGGACAGCGGAATAGGCATAGCCCCGAGGATCTTCCGCGTATTTTCGAAAGGGGATACACGGGCGTTACCGGGCGCAGATGAAGCGGCATTCCAGCGGTATCGGACTTTTCCTCTGCGGAAAGATATGCAAAATCTCGGAATTGACATATCGGCCGTTTCGGAGGTTTCAAAGGGCACGGTTTTCGCTTAAATTTGCGAAAAAGCTTTTAAAGACGAATAAAATCTTACCGAAATGTAAGAAATGACAAGGGAAATGTAAGACAATTCGATTGTTTTTGCTTTCCCTTTTTGTTAAAATTAGGTCAGAAAAGGAGGAAAGCATATGAGCTTTTTGAAGTCAGCGGGCTTGCAAAGACCTATTCTTCCTGTTTCGGGGAAACAAGGTCGAGGCCCTTAAAAAACGTTAATTTCACGGTGGAAAAGGGGGAATATGTCGCCATAATGGGCGAGTCGGGCTCGGGAAAAACCACCCTGCTAAACATCCTTGCCGCCATTGACAGTCCGACGTCGGGACGGGTGATTTTGGATTCCATGGACCTTTCGACCGTTAAGGAATCGCAAATGGCCGCATTTCGGCGGGATAATCTCGGTTTTGTCTTTCAGGAATTCAATCTTCTCGACACCTTTTCGGCCGAGGATAACATTCTTCTGCCCCTCGTGCTTAAAGGGGAAAATTACAAGCAAATGAGCGCAAAGCTTCGCCCCATTGCCGACCGCCTTTGCATTACCGAGCTTATGAAAAATATCCCTATGAGCTGTCGGGCGGTCAAAAGCAGCGTGTGGCGGTGGCACGCGCCGTCATAACAAGTCCCAAAATCGTGTTGGCCGACGAGCCCACCGGTGCGCTGGATTCGAAGTCGGGCGACGAGCTGCTCGGGCTTTTTTCGGAAATCAACCGTCTCGGTCAGACCGTGCTTATGGTTACCCATTCGGTAAAGGCGGCAAGCACGGCCGGCAGGGTGCTTTTCATAAAGGACGGACAGGTGTTTCATCAGATTTACAGAGGGCAAGACACCGATCGGGAGCTTTATCAGAAAATCTCCGACACGCTGACCCTTCTCTGCGCCGAGGGTGAACGGGCATGAAAAAGGGAATGTCTGTTAAGCTGTCGGTTGACGGCATAAAAAGAATAAGCGGCTTTATGCGCCGTATATATGTGCCTTTTGCGGCATGGTCATAATGAACTATATTATGTTCTTTCTCGCCGGAAGCGAGCGCATAAACGCCCTTAGTGGAGGCGAGGCTATTCACGGTACGCTGTCCTTCGGCTGCGTCGTGCTTGCCTTTTCTCCTGCCTCTTTCTGTTTTACACAAATTCCTTTATAGTCAAAAGACGTCAGAAGGAATACGGCCTTTACGGCGTTCTCGGCATGAATAAAAAGCAGCTTGCGGGCGTGAATTTTTTCGAAAATTTTTTTGTCTCGCTGCTTTCGCTCGCCGTCGGGCTGGTGCTCGGCATCGCCCTTTCGAAATTTGCCGAGCTCGGTCTTATACGCATTGTGGGCGGGCAAACCGATTTTGATTTCGGCATAGACATTACGGCGGTTCTTAAAACGGCGCTGACCTTTGCAATCGGATTTGTGCTCGTTTTCCTAAACGGTGCGCGGCAAATCCTCTTTTCCAAAAACCGTCACCCTTTTTGAAAAGCGAGCGGGCGGGGAAAAGCCGCCTAAAGGTAATGTTATCTTTGCCGTTCTCGGCATCGCGCTTATCGGCTGGGCATATTACACCGCCATCACCATCGAGGACCCCCTTAACGGCCATGTCTTGGTTCTTTTTCGCCGTGATGGCCGTAATTGCGGGAACCTATCTGCTCATGATCTCGGGCTCGGTGGCGCTGTGCCGTCTGCTTCAGAAGAACAAGAGCTATTATTATAAGAAAAATCATTTTATATCGGTGTCCTCCATGGCCTATCGCATGAAGCGCAACGGCGCCGGGCTTGCCTCAATTTGTATTCTGTCCACCATGGTGCTGGTGACCGTCTCCACCACGACCTGTATGTATTTCGGCTGCGAGGAGTCGCTGAAGCTTAATTTTCCGAGACAGATAAACATGACCCTGAACTGTGACAATTCGGCCGAAAAACCGCGGCCAAAGCGGCGAAAATCGAAAATTTCGTTTATAAAAGGGCACAGGAATCCTCCTTTGAGGTCTCGATGTGAGACGTTACGGCTTTGCATATACCTACGGCTTTTTAACGGGAAATACCGCCGACTGCAGCAGCATGGAGCGTCTTGTCAAGGGGTCGAGCGAGCTTTACGAAGTTATGATTTTGAGCAGCGACGATTATACCGGGCTGTCGGGAGAAAGCCTCAGCCTTGCCGAGGGTACCGCCGCCCTGAGAACCGTTGGCTTTGATTACAAAGAGGACGGACTTAATTTTGTGAACGGTCCGCAGATTTCGATTTCCGATTCGAAAAGGATAAAGCGGGCGGCCTTTTTCTCCGACCGAATTCAGGACGGCAATCTTTTTGTGGTTGTGCTGAATAATCCCGATTTCTTTGACGAATATCTCTCGCCCGAAAGAACCGATTCGCCCTTTAACTATTCTTTTGGAATACGGCTTTGACACAAGCCTTGACGCCGACGGCCAAATTGCCCTTGTAAATGAGCTTGCGGATGTGGGCGCCGTGACCGATGTTTCGCAGACCGGTATTTTTTTCGGTTGCAAGCCGAGCCGAAAATGAGGGGACTATTACGGTGTTTACGGAGGCGTTTTTACCTCGGAATACTGCTGAGCATTGTGTTTGCTCTCGCCGCCGTGCTGATAATTTATTACAAGCAGGTGTCGGAGGGCTATGAGGATCAGGCCTCTTTCGACATCATGGCCAAGGTTGGCATGACCGAAAAGGACATAAACTCGGCCGTAAACTCCCAAATTCTCACGGTGTTTTTTATTCCTCTTGTCTTTTCGGCGATTCATTTGTGCTTTGCCTTCCCCATGATAAAGAAAATCCTCGAGCTGTTCGCCCTTATGAACGACGGTCTGTTTATTCTGACCACGGCTCTTTCCTTTGCGGTGTTCACGCTGTTTTTACATTATCGTCTACCGCCTCACCGCCCGCGCCTATCTCGGCATTGTGAGAAACAAAAACGTCGTTGACGGCATAAAAATTTAATAAAAAAGGCCTTCTTCGCGATGAAGAAGGTCTTTTGCTATTTTGCCGCATTTACAAAGGCCGAAAATATTTTTCTCGAATTTTCGTCGGTTTTAAAGGAAAATTCCGGGTGCCACTGAACGGCCAGCACAAATTTCTTCCCCGGCAGGAAAACCCCTTCGATAAGGCCGTCCTCCGAGCGGGCTGCTTCCGAAAGCTTCGGCGAAAGCGTCTTAACCGCCTGATGATGATAGCTGTTGACGCTGATTTGTTCGGCGCCGATAATGTCATAAAGCAGGGGTGCCTTTTTTTATTGTGACCTTGTGGACGGCGCGGTCGTAGGGCGGGGTCATGACGTGTCCTACGGAGGATTTGTGCTCGGTTTTAAGGTCGCCGTACAGCGTGCCCCCGAGGGCGGCGTTTAAAACTGTATGCCCCTGCAAATTCCGAGGACGGGCTTGTCCCTTTCAAGAGCAAGCTTTAAATGCAGGGCTTCGGCAAAATCCCTTTTTTCGCAAATTTCCCCGCAGGTTTCTTTTCTGCCGCCGTAAAGGGCGGGGTCGACGTCCTGACCTCCCGTGAGCACAAGCCCGTCGCAAACCTCAAAAGCCGCGGCGAGCACCTTTTTGTCCCTTGAAAGGGGCAGCATCAGCGGTACGCCGCCCGCGTTTTCAATGCCGTCGTTATATCCCGGCAGCATCCAAAGAGAATTTTTTCCGAGTCGAAAAAGCGGGCAAACGCCTATTATCGGCCTTTTCATAAAATCACCTCAAAATCAAAAGGACGCCCGCAAAGAAAACCTCTGCGAGCGCCGTTGCTCGTATACTTACATTGTACTGCTTTTTCTGTGTTTTGCAACCTTTTTTTTGCGCTTTTTTCGCTCGGCTCGTCCTTTTGCAGCCCCATAACCGCCGTGACAATGCGGAGCAGCGACTCGGCCGCAAGGGAATATATTATCACAAGCTGAATGATGTTGGCCGGCAGACTGACGATGGAAAATAGGTTTGGCACAAAAAGGAAACAGGCGATCATGCCCACGATGTTCAGAATAAGCACACACCTGCGGTAAAGCGTTTGCGGGCGGCTTATGCGGTGAACTATCATAAATCCCACCACCGACAAAACGATTGTGGCCGAGGTGGACACGTCGGAACGGGAAATGCCGAAAAGCTGACCCGAAAATGTCAGCGATGCAACGATAAAGGCATCGGTAATTCCGCGGGAAGAGCGCGCAGCAGCACGTTTTTAAGAAAATGCCCCTCAATTTTGCTGTTGTTTGATTCCAGCGCAAGCAAAAATCCGGGTATGCCGATTGTGAACATACTTATAAGGGAAATGTGGGAGGGCTCGAGAGGATAGTTCATGGTGAGCAGCACGGCGATAACCGAAAGCAGCAGCGAAAAATGTTTTTGACCAGGAAAAGGCTTGCCGAGCGCTCGATGTTGTTGACCACCCGCCGTCCTTCGCTGACCACGCCGGGCATTTTCGCAAAGTCGGAATCCAGCAAAACGAGATTTGCCGCCTGGGACACCGCCTCGCTGCCCGACGCCATGGCAATGCCGCAGTCGGCGTCCTTCATGGCAAGAATATCGTTGACGCCGTCGCCGGTCATGGCAACGGTGTGTTTTTTCGCCTTAAGGGCGTTGACAAGCTGTTGCTTTTGCTTCGGGGTCACCCTTCCGAAAACGGTGTATTTTTCTGCGGCGTCGAAAAGCTTTTTGTTCGGTGTCAAGGGAGGAGGCGTCCACAAAGCTTTCATAGTTGTTTATTCCCGCAAGCCGCGCCACCTCGGAGACGGTTTCGGCCTTATCTCCCGAAATGACCTTTATGTCCACGCCCTGCTCGGCGAAGTATTTGAATGTGGCGGGGGCATTTTTCTCACGGCGTTTGAAAGGGTCAAAAGTCCTACGGGACGAATACCCTCCGACAGCCCGTTTTTCGAAACGCCTTCGTTTTGAAAGGCAAAGACCAAAAACACGGTAGCCCTTTGAAGAAAATTCGTCGATTTGCTTTTTAAGCCCCTTTTCCATGCTTTCGAGCACAAAATCCGGGGCGCCGAGCACAAGACTTCCGCCCTTAAAATCCACCGCGCCGTATTTCACCGACGAGGAAAATGGCACGACCGCCGTCACTTCGACGGCCGATGGGGAGAAATTTTCGCCGTATATTTTCAGCGCCTCCATGGTGGCGTTTGTGTCTTTGGATGCGGCGGCATATCTTGCGAGCATATTTTCGGCCCCGTCGAAAACATCGTCGTCCAGCACGATAAATTCGCGAACCTGCATGGACGGTTCGGTTATGGTGCCGGTTTTGTCGACGCAAAGCACGTCGACCCTTGCAAGGCTTTCGATGCTTTTCATGTCGTTCAAAAGCACCTTTCTTTTGGCAAGGCGGATGGTTCCGAGGGCGAGGGCGGCGGTGGTGAGCAGATAAAGCCCCTCGGGAATCATGCCGATGACGGCGGCGACGGCCGACACGACCGACGCCGAAAATCCGGCCTTTGAAACGTAGAAAGACTGATAAAGAGGAGTCCACCGATGGGAATTATGATTATGCCCATCCACATGACGATTTTGTTTATGGCTTTTATCATTTCCGACTGCTCCCCCTGTCGTCGGCGGCCTTTGCCTCAAGGGCAAGACGGGAAATATATGACTCGTTTCCCACCCTTTCAAGCCTTGCGACGCATTCGCCCGAGGTGACAAAGCTGCCCGAAAGCAGTCTTTCGCCGGGAGTTTTGGGAATTTCGTCCTGCTCTCCCGTAAGCAGCGCCTCATTGACCGAGGCCGAACCCTCAAGAACTATCGCGTCGGCGCAAATCTGATCTCCCGCGCGGAAAACCACAATGTCGTCGGCCACAAGGTGCTCGGACTTGATTTTTAAAAGCTGTCCGTCCCGAATGACGTTTGCGTGGGGAGCGTTCAAAAGGCTCATTTTGTCAAGGGTCTTTTTGGCGCGCAGCTCCTGAAAAAAATTCCCACAAGGGCGTTGCCTATGACAATGGGAAGAAAAGGTGAGATTGCGAAAGGAGCCGGCAATGCAGAGCAGCACGGTTATGACCGCAAAAATAAAGTTGAAGTAGGTCAGGGTGTTGGAAAGAATGATCTGCTTGACGGTTTTGCCGTCGAATTTTCCGAACGGTTTACCTTGCCCGCCTCGATACGGCTTTCGACCTGCTCGGCCGAAAGACCGTTAAAAGAATAATCCTTTGACATTGGATTCCTCCTGTAAATCGCCGTTTTTAATCCACCGAAAACCGCTTTGCCGCGGCGGGGAAGAAGGAACGACCTCAAACATTCTGTCGTATAATTTGTCGAAAAACCCCACAAGGGTGCCGCTCACGGCGGCCATTATCACCGTACCGAAATTTATTCCGCATATTTTCCCGAAAAGGCAAAGGTGAGAATTGCCGAAAGGACGAGAAAGCCTATATCAAAGGCGGTTTTAAAGACCGCAAGCTTTATTTTATATTTTCGGCTGACCTCTTTGACGAAAAAGTCGTTGACCTGGGGGTATAAATAGGTTTTGAAATAGGCCGCCACCGCCATGGAGGTGAAAATCATGCCTAACACGAAAAGGACGGCCCGAAGGGGCAGAGCCATGCTGCCGGGCGGGGTGACCGAGGGGTTGAAAAGAGGGAGCAGCCGCCACAAATCGAGCAGCGCCCCGTATATAAGGCAGGTGCAAAAGGCGCAGAGATAAATCGGCTTAAAGCCCTTCATGCAAATGCAGAAAATTATAAAAAAGCACCGCCTGAACGGCATATTCGGCCTGACCGAAGGTGAGAAAGCCGGTTTTCAGACTTATGAGATAGGAGGGGGCGACCACCATGGAAATGCCGAAATCCGCCGCCGACATCATTGCGACGGCAAGGGCAAGCAAAAGACTTGCGAAAATATAGACGCACTCTCCGTGAATTCTGATTTTTTCATCTTTCCCTCCCGCAAAGGTGAGCCGCTTTCTTTCTCGACTTGATTTCCGAATAGCCCTTTTTGGGATAAAACAAAATTTCAAGATAGGGCGAGCGCTCGGCAATTTTTTGCACAGACAAGCGGCAGCAAAATTCCCGCCGCCGTGCCGACGCAAAGCTGAACGGCGAAATTTGCGATGCCGAGCTTTAAAAGGAATATCCTTGCCGCGGCGGTGAAAAAAGGTGTGAAGCAGATAGAGGGAAAGGAATATTTGCATATGTAAAGGAGAAATTTCGAGACGGCGGGGATTTTCCAAACAAGCGAAATAAAGCAAAGGGAGGAAAAATTCGAAAACCGTGAAAAGGTCGTCGGCAAGAAATCTGCCGAGAAAGCCCGTCTTTATGGCAAGGAAGGTCGCCGCAATGTGTAAAGCCGCCGTCGCCGCCCTCAAAAGGGGAGGGATTTTGTCCACCCTTATGGAGGTAAGACAGGTGCCGATTCCGAAGGCGAGCACGCAGTTTAAGGACGAGTCGAGAAAGCCGAAGTTTATGTTAAAGCATTTTCCGAAAAGGAAAACCGCATAAAGAATGAGGTCACGGCAAAATTCGGCAAAAATTTCGAAAGCAGCGTCCAAAGCACAAAAAGCCAAAACAGCGCGAAAATGAACCAATATTGCGCCACCGGCTTATACCAAAGGGTGAGCAAATCGGAAAAGGAGCTTTGGTTGTTGACCCCCGGCGTCAGGCAGTTGACCGCCGTGTAGAGCGAGGAAAATATTATATACGGAATTCCGGAGAGCGGCAAGCTTTGAAAGCAAAAAAACTTTGCCGAGCCGCTTCTTTTTGAGCCGCCGGTCGGGCTGTATACAAAGCCGGACAAAAACATAAAAAGGTCGATGTGAAAGGACCAAATGAATTTTTCGGCGGGGAGGCAAAAGGCCGGAACCGCCGTTCCCGAGGTTCGTATTCCGATGAGCACATGGCCGAAAATAACAAGCAGGCAGGCATATCCCTTAAGCACGTCGGCAAACCGATCCCTCGCCATAAAACTCCTTCTTTCGATTGAATTCATGATAGGCTTATTCTACCACATTTCCCGCTTTATGTCTATATAAAATACTTGACAAAAAAGGTGTGAAATGATGTATGATTTAAAAAATATAAATGCTTGGTAAACTTATCGAAAGATAGGGACACAAAGTTTTGTGCCTACGGTTGACGACCGGCCGCTTTTGGGTTTTCGGCGGCAAAGTTAAACTACGGTTGACAGACTGCAATGTATGCGTTGTTTCGCATCTGTTGCGGTCTTTTTTTGTTGCCGATATTGCTTTTCGGAGGGGCTTTATGAAAAAAGAATTTTTTACGGAATTGACGTTTTAAGCTCCTTTGCGCCGTGCTTATCGTCTGCATACACACCGCCCCCTCGAATCGCTGAGCACTCGGGCAAATTCCCTGCTTGTCAACTGCTTTTGCAGGGGTGGCCGTGCCCTTTTTCTTTGTGTCGTCGGGCTTTTGGTTTTCAAAAGGTGCAAATCGGACAAAATTTCGGTTTTTTCTCCCATATGGAAATACGTCAAAAAAATACTTTGGCTTTATCTTTTTGGTCGGCGGTTTATTTTCCCTTCACGGCCGCCCGAATTTACCGGAACCGCGGAACCGGCGCCGCCCTTTCGATTTTCCTCGATTGGCTCAAAAACATGGTTTTTCGGCGGGGTACGGTTTTTGTGGTATCTCCCGCCACGGCGGCGGCCGTGCTTGCCGTCGGCTTTTGTTTAAAAAGGGTGAGCATAAACGCCGTTCTTGCAATCGGCTTTTGTCTTTATCTCGTCGGCCTTTGCGGGCAGAGCTATTTCGGACTTGTGCGGCAGATTCCCCATTCGCCCGAGCTTTCAGCCGCGGTAAAATCGGTTTATGACTTTATCGGCACCACACGCAACGGCATTTTCGAGGGATTTGTTTTTATCGCTTTGGGCGCAAAGCTTTTCAAAAGAGAACTTCGGAACCTTAAAAAATCGGCGGCGGGTCTTGCTCTTTCGCTCATACTTCTTTGCGGCGAGTTTGCCCTTGTTTCGAAAATGCGCTGGCGGCTTGAATTCGATATGTATTTAATGCTGCTGCCATGCGCGTGGTTTATGCTTAAAACCGCCCTTTGCTTTCGCCCATTTGCCGGAAAAGCTGCTGCGCCTTTGCCGCCCGTACAGCTCGCTTATATATTTCACCCACATGCTCTTCATCGACGGCTACTGCCTTTTCACCCGGGCCGAGTATACCGATTCGCTTTTTTGATGTTTGCCATAGGGCTTTTGCCCGCCCTTTTGGTTTCGACGGCGGTCATACTGCTTTCGGGCAAAAAACATTTTTTCGTTTTGAAGAAAAATCTATTAAAGGAGACCTTTTGCATGAGCACCCATTCGAAAAAGATAAAATTCAATCTCATATCGGTCGTGCTCTGCCAGGCGGTCACCATAGCAATCGGCTTTCTGCTGCGCCGAGGATATACATTGAAAATTTCGGTTCGTCGGTCAACGGCGTGCTGTCCACCATAAAACAGATTTTCACCTATCTCTGCCTGTTTGAGGTGGTCGGTCTGCCTCAACCCAGGCGCTTTCGGCCCAGTCGCAAGAGGGGACAGAGAAAGAATAAACAGCGTTCTTTCGGCCACAAGGCGGCACTATAACCGCATCGGGTTTTCTACGGCGGCGCCGTGCTGATTTTTGCGGTGCTCTACGGCTTTGTCATCGACACGGAATGGACAGCCTGACCGTCGTTATCCTCATCCTTTTAAACGGAATTCTTCCTTGTGACATTCTTCATCGAGGGAAAATACTGCATAATGCTCGAGACCGACGGTATGCAGTATGTGATAACCAATTCTCAGATTATTCTGCAGGTGGTCAGCGGCCTTTTAAAGGCGACGGTGCTGCTGCTCACCGAAAACCTCATTCTCATGCAGCTTTTCCTACTGTGTGACGGTGGCGGCGCAGCTTCTCTATGTCACCTTTACGCCAAAAGGCACTATAAATGGCTCGATTTCAAGGCGCAGCCCGACCATGCTGCCATTTCACAGAAAAATTCCGTGCTTGTGCATCAGGTGTCGGGAATGGTTTTCAACAACACCGACATAATCCTGCTTTCCTTTCTCACCGATTTTAACACCGTCAGCATTTATTACATCTACAACCTCTTTTTCTCTCAGGTAGAGGTTTTCATAAACGGCCTCGTAAAAGGGCTTCAATTTCGCCCTCGGTCAGCTTTTTCCCTCGACAAGGAGGCCTTTATAAAAAAATTCCGAACCTACGAAAGCCTTTTCGTGGCGTCGAATTTTGTGGTCTACACGGCTATGTGCCTGTTTCTTCTCCCGATAATTCAGATTTACACCGGCGGCATAAACGACGCCGATTACATTAACCCACGCTTATTCTGCTTTTTGTGGTGGCAAAGCTTTTTGCCTGCGCCAAAGCGCCTTTGAGTCAGGTCATAGAATATTCCGGCACCTTTGAAAGCACAAGGTGGCACGCCGTGGCGGAGATGATTCTCAATCTGACCTTCACGGTTTTCGGAATAATAAAATGGGGAATTTGCGGCGCCCTTGCGGGGACGGTGGCGGCCATTGTTTTCCGCAACGTCGCAACGACACTTTTTGTCAACAAAGGGTGTTCGGCAAAAGCCCCGTCGGCAGCTTTGCGCTTATGCTTGCGAACGGCGCGGTGTTTTTGCGGGATTTTCGCCGCTTTCGGAACCGAAAGCTTTTGCGGCATGAAATTTTTAAATCTGTGCGGCGTCGGAATTGTCCATATGCTTTTGGATAGTTCCCCTTTACGCGCTTGTGAATTTTGCCGTTCGTCCCGACGTCTTTAAATCCGTCGTAAATAAACTTAAGGGGAGACTTGAGCATGAATGAAATCTTGAAAAAGGACTTTTCCGCCGATACGGGGGAGCGAGGGCGAACCGCTTTTTGCACAGAATTTTCCGCGCCCCTGAAATGAGATTTCTCGTTTCTTTCAGAAAGGCGCAAAACAGTAAAAATCCCTTAAGGCATTTTGCCCTGCGCCGCCGCTCGATAAAAACCGGCATACAGATCCCCGCAAGGACGAAAATCGGCGAGGGCTTTACATCGGCCACTTCGGCCGCATTATCATAAATCCGAGGCGGTTATCGGCAAAAAAACGTCAACATCGCGACCGGCGTGACGATCGGACAGGAAAACCGCGGCAAAAAGGGAAGGCTCGCCCAAAATCGGTGATTGCGTCTGGATAGGAACAAACGCCGTTGTCGTGGGAAAAATCGAGGTGGGCGACGACGTGCTTATCGCCCCCGGGGCATATGTCAATTTCGATGTGCCGCCCCCACAGCGTTGTGGTGGGAAACCCGGGAAAAAATCATTCCGAGGGAAAACGCCGCCGAAAAATATATTGAAAACAGGGTTTGAGAAATGAGCGTACCTAAAGTTATTCACTACTGTTGGTTCGGAAAAATCGAGCCCCCCGTCTCGGTGAAAAATGTATAGCCTCTTGGAAAGCACTGCCCCGGATATGAAATAAAAAGATGGGACGAGACAAACGTCGACATAAACGAAAATCTCTATGCAAAGCAGGCGTATGAGGCGGGAAAATGGGCCTTTGTCAGCGACTTTTTTCCGACTGAAAATTATATATGAGCAGGGCGGGGTCTATCTCGACACCGACGTGGAGCTTATAAAAAGTCTCGACGGCCTGACCGAAAGCTACGACGGCTTTTTCGGCTTTGAAAAGGGCGAAAATCTCGTGGCCACGGGACTCGGCTTCGGCGCGAAAAAGGGCAGCAAATTCGTAAAAGCCATGCTTGACGATTATGAAGGCGTCTCCTTTTTGACTTCCGACGGTTTTGACGGCACCCCCTGTCCCAAGCGAAACACCGAGGCTCTTCGTCGGCTCGGCCTTGACACCGACAAGAGATCAGGTTATAGACAACGTCATTTTCTCGACGAGCAGTATCTTTGCCCCGTGAATTTTTTCACCGGAAAAAAGGAGATAACCGAAAAAACGGTTTCGATACATCATTATGACGCCTCATGGTGCGGGGATGTTACGAGGAGAACCCTGCGGCTCAAGAGGCTTATAGGTGTAAGGGCATATTGCTTTTTTATACGGAAAATTTCTTCATAAATCCGACAGGTGGGAATGGTAATGAAATTTTGGAAGCGGAAAAGGTAGACGAAAAAACCGCAAAACGACTTGAAAAAACTCATCGAAAAATCTTATTATTCATATTGGAAGAAAAACGCGCTTTCGACATAACGGTCACCACCCTTATGCTGCTTGTGCTTATAATACCCATTCTTCTGATAGCGCTGATAATTTTTCTCGATGACCCCAAGGGCAGCCCCTTTTACAAGCAGGTGAGAATAGGCCGCCACGGACAGCCCTTTGATATGTATAAATTCCGCTCCATGTATGTGGACGCCGATAAAAAGAAAAAAGAGCTTATGGACAGCAACGAAATGGACGGCCCGGTTTTCAAAATGAAAAACGACCCGAGAATAACAAGGGTCGGCCGATTTATAAGAAAATTCTCCATTGACGAAATTCCCCAGCTGTTCAACGTGTTTATCGGCAACATGAGCCTTGTGGGCCCCCGTCCGCCCCTTCCCGACGAGGTAAAGCAATACAGCGATTATGACAAGCTCCGCCTTGTGGTCACGCCGGGCATAACCTGCACCTGGCAGATAATGCCGAGCAAAAACGACATTCCCTTTGAAAAGTGGCTGGAGATGGACCTTGAATACATAGAAACGAGAACCACCTGGAAGGACATAAAAATAATTTTGAAAACTCCCATTGCCTGTATCAAGGCAAACGGAAGATAGGAAGCGACTATGAAAATTGCCATGATAGGCCATAAGGTTGTGCCGTCCACAAGAGGCGGGATAGAAACCGTGCTCACCAATCTTTGCCCCATAATGGCCGAAAAAGGGGAACAGGGGTGGTTTGCTATAACCGAACCGCCGACCGCAGCGAAAAAAGGTGTTTGAAAAGGACATAAAGAACGGAATGTATAAGGGCGTTTCTCTCAAAAGGCGAGAACGCTGAAAATCAAAGGGCCTTTCGGCCATGCTTTCCTCCTTACGGCCGCCTTTGCCGCCGCTTTTCCGATTGCGACATTGTTCATTTCCACGCCGAGGGTCCTTCGGCCGCCATGTTTATTCCCAAAATGTTCGGCAAAAATGCGTGGCCACCGTTCACGGTCTCGATTGGCAGAGAGAAAAGTGGGCAAGGGCTTGGGCGCAAAATATATAAAGGCGGGGAAAAAGGCCCTTGTAAAGCGGGCCGGCGCCGTCATTGTGCTGACCGAAAGCGCAAAAAGCTATTTTAAGGGTAGCTACGGGCGGGACACCGTCATAATTCCCAACGGCATAAAAAAACCGCAAGGCCTCGGGGGGTGATATAATAAAGGAAAAATTCGGTCTTGAAAAGGACTCCTATATCTGCATGGTTGCAAG
>VOFG01000911.1_pt1 | contig 48420 bp, 56 predicted proteins | sample 5384171 | NCBI WGS metagenome assembly VOFG01 (sample SAMN12384726, study PRJNA508395) | human gut metagenome | isolation source: healthy gut F | host: Homo sapiens
CGGCGAAACTGCATTGCCGATGGACACAAATATCAGTGAGAAAACATTCTCTACTCTCATTGTTGCCGAATAACCCGCAAGTGCCTGTGTCCCAAATGGGTTTACAACTGCCTGTACGATCATCATGCCTATTGATACTGTGGACTGCTGGAGAACTGACGGTATGGCAATCCGGAGCATATACTGTAACTCCTGTCCGTCAAACCAGTGAAAGGGACTCTTATATTGGCGCATCCGGTAAAAAAAGATCAGGAATGAAAATACTGCAGAAATGCCCTGTGCGATCAGAGTTGCAAGGGCTGCACCAAATACACCCAAGACCAAGTCCTGCCACCATCCAAAGATCCATAATAATATTCAAAACAGAAGAAAATATCAGCAGACCCAACGGAATCTTTGATTCCCCGATTGAGGTGAACATCGTTGAAAGGATATTGTACATAAATAAAAACGGAAATCCCACAAAATATACCCGCAGATACAGTACAGCTTCCTCCAGTATGTCAGTGGGCGTTTGTAAAAGGCTCATCATCGGATGGGAAAAACGAAAGCCGAATACACCAAGAAGTATGCTTAGGATCAGAAAGCTGATCAAAGATGTCGACACAATCGTTTTCATTTTGCCGTAATCTCTGGCGCCAAAATAGCGGCTCACCAGTACGCCTGCACCGACACCGGCACCAAGTGCCACACAAATAAATACATTTGTGAGTGCCGCGCATGCACCGACAGCCGCAAGTGCAGACGAACCAACATACTGACCGACAATAATGGAATCCGCCATATTATAAACCTGTTGAAAAAAGCTGCCAAGAATCATAGGCATTGCAAAAACAGTCAACGCTTTGAGTGGGGCATCTGTGATCAGGTATTCATCTTTTGACATTATTTTATTCCCCCTAAATTCCTGCTTTTATCTGGGATTTCTGCCACGATTTATTCCAGTGCCAATACATCGACCGGCATCAGGCATTCTAAAATGGTCTGGCAATAATCATTTTGATAAGCGTCTCGAATCTGAAGCAGAGGAGAGCGTTCTCTCTCAAATGTTTCCTGCCCGGAAATGTTGTCGCTGACCTGAATATAAAACTTTTCGCTACCTCTCTGAGCAACAAAGTCGATTTCCTTTTGATAGAGCTTGCCGACATAGACATCATATCCACGGCGAAGAAGCTCGATACAAACAACGTTTTCATATACTCTGCCATAGTCTATATTTCTGCTTCCCAGTATTGCATATCGAATACCGCTGTCACACAAATAGAACTTTTCAGAGCTTTCAAGGTATTTCTTACCTCGGATGTCGTATCTCTTAATATCATAAAATACAAAAGCATTGCACAAATACTTAATGTACTTGCCGACGGTTACATGATTGGTCGGAGTCTCATTTGCTGTCAGCAGCTGACTGACCTTATTAGGAGAAGTCAGGTTGCTGATATTATCCATAAGGAACTCGCTCAGACGCTGTAAAACCAAAGTGTCCGGGAGCGTATATTTCTGTCCCAAATCCCTTGTAACAATCGTTTCGTAGACCTCTTTGATATAGTTTGTTCTGTCTTTTTCGGTTCTATAAGCATAGGAACCTGCTAAACCGCCCTTGATAGCGTACTCATCAAAGAGCTTATCTTTGTCACTAATATCATCATAATACTGGCAATATTCCTGGAAGCTGAAAGGAAACACATGAATTTCAATATAGCGTCCGGTAAACAGAGTTGCCAGATCTGCACTCAACAGGAAAGCATTAGAGCCTGTTACATAGATGTCATATTTTTCCTTAGAGTAAAGGCTGTTGATTGCCAGCTCAAACTTGGGGCACATCTGAACCTCGTCTACAAACAGGTAGTTCGTTTTACCTTCCTGATAATGTTCTTCCACGTAGGCGTGTAAGGCATGGTATTCCTTGATTTCTTCATATGCCAAATCCATGAAGTCAATGAAGATGATATTGATATTTTCAAAATGGCTTTTCAGATACTCAATATACGCCTGCATCACTTGGACTTACCGGATCGACGAATGCCCGTGATGATTTTGATGTCAGGAGTGCCGTTCAGTTCAATGATTCTATCGAGATACTGTGCTCTTGTAATTGTTTTCATATCGTCACCCACTTTCAAAAGTCGAAAATTTTTCATTTCTTGAAACCACTTCGATGTACTTATTATACTGTCTGCTAATAGTATATGCAAGAGACCGCTTTCAAAAACACAAAATATTTTATTTTTTGAAAGTGGAACTATGTAAAGGCAACCTGAAGGTTGCCCCAGACATAAGCCTATCCTGTTTACACAGGTTCATTATCATCTTCATCGACGGAGCTATCTGCATCATAGTCCTCAACCTCTGGATCGTACCCATAGTCCTCGTCATCGTCCACATAATCAGCATCCATCCCTGCTGACAAAATCAGTATTTTCAACCCTGTTTCACTGACAAACCTGTCACTGAAATTGCAATTCTGCACGAAAAAAAAGCGGCAATGAAACTATCTTCATTCAACCTATTGTCACTCTCTGTCAATCTGAGGTAAGGTAAACCCAAGTGGGACACTATATAAAACTGTTTCCGATTCAATTTGAGTTATTCTGAATACCCCCTCTGTCAAGCTCTGTAAAGCTCTGAAAGTTAGCTGATTGTTTGCTCCAGCTAATAATCGGGGAATGCCTTGATATTACCATCGACATCTGTTATATGACCACCATGCTTCGTACGTTCGATCATGGTAAACAGTATTCAATTAAACTTTCCTATCGTAAGTACAAGATATTTTCTTGTCTATAAATAATATAACGCATACGAGACGGTTTGTCCATGCGTTTTTGACTAGCAAATTTATAAGCTGCTTTCATATTTTTAAACACGGACATAACCAGTAGATGGACCTGCACCAACTTTTGCGATATACCCACTCTTAACCAGATTCGTCAAAGTCCTTTCCACGGTAATTTTGCTTATATCAGGACAAAGCTCCATGATTTCTTTCTTTGTAATTTTGCCAACCTTGTTATCAATAACCGCTTTAATTCTATCAGGCTTAGAAAGACTCCGATGCTTCAAATGCTCTACACGGCTTTCGAATTCATTGTATGCTTTCAACATGATACCCAGATAATATTTAACAAAAGGCTCATAGCTGTTTTCTCCCTCATGCCAGCCAGTAGAACTTGCTTGAAGGGCTTCATAATATGTTTCTTTTGTCTTTTCAATCAGCATTTCCATACTGACATATTTTCCAACGATGTATCCCGCCTTATAAAAAAGCAGTAAAGTGAGCAAACGGCTCATCCTACCATTTCCGTCATTGAAAGGATGGATGCACAGAAAGTCCAGAATGAACATGGGAATCAAAACCAGTTTATCAATGCGGTCAGCTTCCCATGCTTCAAGGAAGCGGGCGCAAAGTTCTTCCATCGCTTCAGCAGTCTGAAATGCGGGAACTGGAATAAAACGTGCCTTCTGATGACCCTCGGCATCTGTTTCTGCAATTACATTATCGGAATTCTTATAACTTCCACCAGCACCCCCCTGTGAATAGGAGTACAGATCTCGATGTAACTGCAAAATAATGTTCGGTCTTGGGTTGATATATTCATAGCCTTCGTGAATTGTGGAAAGTACTTCACGATAACCAGCAATTTCCTGCTCAGATCGGTTGCGGGGTTCTGCTTTTTGACTTACCAATTCTTCCAAACGCTTATCGCTTGTAAATATACCTTCGATTCGGTTGGATGCTCCCGTACTCTGAATCAATGCAACTTCTAATAGCGTTTTCAGTTCATCTATATTGGCTTCAAGAAATAATTCCTGTTTGCCTTTATGTTCATGGATGCTGCTAACCATCTGAACAATTTCAGGTGTTAACAACTTCGCAGGACTTACAATAAAATCAAAGTCTCTCATATGAATCTCCTTCATTTCAGATTTATCTCCATCATTCTATCATCAAATGATGGAGATCTCAATAGATTTGATGGAGATAGAATATCCATATACACAATAAATATCCTCATTTCATCCATATATTATATCGTTTTATGGATTGTTTTTTTCATTAAAATTACACTATTTTTTCACTATTTTTCATTACTTCATCGTTTTCGCCAACGAATTGAGCAACGCCCGCCTCTCTGGATTCAGATTCTTTTTTCTCATAAAATGCTTCTTTAAAAAGCTCTGCATTTTTCCTTTGGTCATCATCCGAAATATGAGAGTACGCATCCGTAACCATATTGACCTGTGCATGGCCGGAATCACCCTGTACTGCTTTGATATCAGATAATGGTACACACAAGCACGGAAAACACTTTATGCAAAATCTTCCACAATAAAATCTATAAATGATCCGCAAAGGCAAAGGAAACCGACAGTTTACCATGTTTGGAATTATGGCAGTTCTTTTAGGAAGTGGAGATGCATTCCATCTGGTTCCCCGTGCAGTAGCGCTTTGTACAACTGGACTTGAGAACTTTACTGTACAGATGGGGTTAGGAAAGTGGATTACCTCTATCACTATGACTATCCTAAAATCATCCCCTCCTCAGAATTTGCAACAAGTTGTTGCAAATTTTCTATATCCTTTTATTTTACAGAAGTACTTATTTTTAACTTTTTTTCCTTCAGATTTTTATATTGCAAAAATCATATCACCATCTGCAGTATATCCTCTATATGTTCTGCATAATAATCAGCCCCATTCAGTTCCCCTTTCTCACCATATCCATACAGGCATCCTATAAAAGGGCTTTTGCAGGACCTGGCACATTCCAGATCCTGTCTCCTGTCTCCGACTACCAGATAAGGGCCACTATATTCCCGGATGATTTCCTGCACAATTTCTGTCTTTGGACGGAATCTGTATGATTCACAGTCATAAAAAACGGTCAAACCATCGTTCCATCCCAAATTCCTTCCAGTGTGCCTCACGATATGAAGCTTTACAGTTACTTAAGATCACAAGGTGATATCCCCGGTTCTTCAAAGCTGTTAGCATCTCCTCTGCTCCCGGATACCACACTGCCTTATGTTTCCTGATCTGTCTTATCATCAGATCTCCTACCATCGTGCTTGCCTGCTCTTTATAGCTCTGATCCAGTTCCGGCAAAAATGTATTCCACATCTCCTTACTGTTAAGTCCCAGCCAGCCGGCAATTTCCACCGAGCCTATCTCCCGTTCTTCGGTAACCTTCTGTTCTGTCAGCCACTGATAGGTTTCACGAAATGCCGGTTCATAGATTCCAAGGGTATGATGGATCGTTCCATCATAATCGAATATGATTGTTTTTGTCATCATTTATTTTCCTGTCTTTTAGAGCTGCTTCATCAGATTGACCATCTCAATCGCAGATAATGCACAATCATAGCCTTTATTTCCCGCTTTGCTTCCTGCACGCGCAATAGCCTGCTCGATATTTTCAGTCGTGATCACTCCGAATAAAACCGGGATTCCTGTTGCAAGTTCAACCTGTGCGATTCCCTTGGCAGATTCATTACACACCAGATCATAATGTGAAGTATCTCCACGGATGACAGCTCCAACGCAGATAACTGCATCATATTTTCCTGACTGTGCCATCTTCTGTGCTGTAATCGGAATCTCAAATGCTCCCGGTACCCATGCTGCAGTAATATTCTCTTCTTCTACTCCATGTCTTACCAGTCCGTCGACTGCCCCTCCCAATAATTTATTCACAATAATTTCATTGAATCTCGCTGCCACGATACCAACCTTCATTCCCTCCGGTGCTACTACTTTTCCTTCTACTAAATTGATCTGTCTCATTTTTTCTTCCTCCTGATATTTGCTGTTTTTTATAAATTTATTTCTTTAAAAATATGACCCATCTTTTCCTGCTTCGTCTTCATATACTTCCGGTCATACTTTTGTGCCGGAATCTCCAGAGGTACTCTCTCATTGATCTTCAGTCCGAATTCGCCAAGTCCATAGACTTTATCCGGATTATTTGTCAGTAATCTTAATGATTTCACACCAAGGTCTGACAGTATCTGTGCCCCGACCCAGTACTCTCTGAGATCCGGTGCAAACCCTAACTTCACATTAGCCTCCACAGTATCGTATCCCTGCTCCTGAAGCGCATATGCTTTGATCTTATTGATCAGTCCGATTCCTCGGCCTTCTTGTCTCATATACAGAATGATTCCTCGGCCTTCTGCTTCTACCTGGCGCATCGCTGTCTGCAGCTGACAGGCCGCAGTCACATCTGAGCGATCCGAATGCATCCCCTGTCAGACACTCCGAATGTACCCGGCAAAGCACATCCTCACCATCTCCCAGATCACCTTTTACCAGTGCCAGATGATGCTCTCCTGTAATATCATTGATATAACCATACATTTTAAAATCGCCGTACTGCGTTGGGAGGTTTGCAACTGCTTCCTCCTTTACATGCTTTTCATGTATTCTTATATAATCCTGCAGATCACGGATCGTAATAAATGTAAGGTTATGCTCTTTTGCCATTTCCCATAGCTGTGATGTACGCATCATAGTTCCATCTTCTTTCATAACTTCACAGCACACGCCGCATTCTTTCAGTCCGGCAAGTCTCATAAGATCTGTTGTTGCCTCTGTATGGCCATTTCGTACCAAAACCCCGCCTTTTCTGGAAATAAGCGGAAACACATGTCCCGGTCTTCTGAAATCCTCCGGTTTTGACTGATCATCCACACACTTCGTGATAGTATAGGAGCGCTCTTCCGCAGAGATACCTGTGGTTGTATCTGCGTGATCTACTGCCACGGTAAATGCTGTACTGTGATTGTCCGTGTTCTCCGCAACCATCGGCGGAAAGTTCAATCTCGCCGCAATTTCTGCACTCATCGGTGTACAGATAAGACCCTTTGCATAGGTCGCCATGAAATTAATATTTTCCCTGGTCGCAAACTCTGCCGCACATATCAGATCTCCCTCATTTTCTCTGTCCGGATCATCTGTGACCAGAACTATTTTTCCTTCCTTAAGATCCCTAAGTGCTTCTTCAATTGTGTTGTACTGATAATTTTGTGACATAGTGTATATCCTCCTGTTCTAAAACCCGAATTCTTCAAGAAACTCCATCGTAATTCCGGATTCTTTTTCTCTTCTTCGTTTTTTCTGATGCCAAGCAGTTTTTCTACGTATTTTCCGATCACATCATTTTCCAGATTAACCAGATCCCCCGGCACCTTTTCCAAAAGAGTGGTTTCTTCTCCTGTATGTGGAATGACCGACACCTGAAAACCAGCTTCATCAACCCTTGCAACTGTCAGGCTGATCCCATCAATACAGACGGATCCTTTTTCCACGATCAGATGCAAAATCTGTGGCGATGTCTCAATTGATACCCAGATGGCATTTTCTTCCTGGAGCATGGAACGTATCACGCCAGTCCCATCAATATGGCCGCTTACTATGTGTCCCCCGAACCTGCCGTCTGCAGCCATTGCACGTTCCAGGTTTACCTGGCTTCCGGCCTTGCAGCTGCCAAGACTGCTTCTTCTGATCGTCTCTGCCATCACATCGGCAGTAAATCCGTCCGGCTGAATCGACGTAACTGTCAGACACACACCATTCACAGCGATACTGTCACCGATCCTTGTCCCTTCCAGGACTTTCCGGGCTTTCACTGCCAGGATCCCTGATTCCCCTGTCAGCTGTATATAACGGACTTTTCCTTTCTCTTCTACGATTCCTGTAAACATGATTCCTCCTGTTTTTTATCACACACCTGACATTTTATCCGGATATCCTCACCGATCTGGCAGATATCTGTATATTTCAGTTCCACTGCTTCAGACGGCAGTTCAACTCCAATACCCTCTACCGGTGTCTTCCCAGCCACACCGCCAAACAGCTTTGGTGCCACAAAAGCCTGTACTTCCTTTACAATTCCCGCTCGCAGTGCACTGTCATTTAACGTACCTCCTCCCTCCAGGAGGATGCTGTCAATGCCTCTGTTTCCAAGATCTGCCATCAGCTTCTTAAGGTCTATCTGATTCTTTTCATCCGGACAGCAGATGGTCTCAACTCCCATGGTATGTAATATTTTTATTTTCTCTTCCGTATTTTTCTGATCTGCATAAACCACGATTGTCCGGTACTTTTCCGCACTTTTTACAATCTGACTGCCCGGCGGGATCCTGAGCTTACTATCACACACAATCCTGACAGGACTTTTCCAGCCTTCTACCCGGACGTTTAACATCGGATCATCTGCAAGCACAGTTCCAATACCAGCCATGATTCCCATGTACTGATGCCGCATATGCTGTACTTCTTTTCGTGCAGCTTCTCCGGTGATCCATTTTGATGCTCCTGTTTTCGTTGCGATCTTCCCATCCAGTGTCATGGCATACTTCATTACCACATAAGGAGTCTTCGTAGTAATATAATGGAAAAACACCGGGTTCAGCTGATCACATTCTTCTCTCATAAAATCTTCAACTACTGTTACACCGGCTTCCCTTAACATCTGTACACCTTTTCCTGCCACTTTCGGATTTGGATCTCTGGAACCGATCACCACTTTTCTGATCTTCTGTTCAATGATCGCTTCCGTACATGGAGGTGTTTTACCATGATGACAGCAAGGCTCCAACGTAACATAAATCACCGCACCTTCTGCTGATTCTGTAAGAGAAGCAATTGCATTACGTTCCGCGTGAAGTTCTCCATACTTTTTATGATAGCCTTCCCCGATGATCTTTCCGTCTTTTACGATCACTGCCCCTACCATAGGATTGGGATTCGTCCAGCCTTCTCCTTTTTTGGCCAGTTGAATAGCCCGAAGCATATATTCCTGATCCGTCATTTCTATTCCTTCTTTCTTATTCCTGTTCTTTGCCTGGGCTACGCCGAGGCTTTTAAACATGTGCAATCGGATTCACAGACAAGTGAATGGTATAGTTATTTCGAAAACGATGTACCAGATACAAAAAAAGCCTGCAGAAATATCTGCAGGGTGGAATTGATCTGTTACATATGATTGATAAATGAATGTCTGATTTTCCTATATAAAAAGCTCTGAAATGGATCACCATCTCAGAGCTCTGATACTACATTCATTCATACAAAAAATCAACTGTACTATCATCTTCTTCCATCCAGACTGTACTGTCGGCCCCGGAATCTCACCGGATCATGCCTCTCGGCTCGCGGGCTTTACCGCCGGTAGGGAATCTCACCCTGCCCTGAAGATATCTTTTTGTTTATTTTAATACTTTATCTGTTATTTGTAAAGCAGAATTTTTATTTTACTTAGTTTACTGGTTTGGAAATGAAAGTTCCCGGATGAGCAATTTTCATATAATTTCTCAGTTCCAATGCCAATACTCTTAATCGTTCAATCGCTATCTCAACGATTTTTTCATCTGGATCCATCTGATCCACTTTTTCTGCCATAGGCATCCTCCTTCTTCCTGAAATAAAAAAATCCGCCCAGATTAGAACCTAATCTAATCTGAACGGAATACTCATTCAGGCTTGATATTTTCCAAGCAGAAAATAGTTTTAATCATTACCCTTTTGTTAGCTACAAGAATTTACAACCTTTTACACCAGTTGCATTATAGCTTTTCATTCCTGTTAGCAGAAATGCTCATTTTTTGATTTGCTGTTAGCAGAAAAACAATAAAAAAAACGGCAATGATTTTTCTCTCATTACCGCTTAAAATAGAGCGTTCCCTATAGGAATCGAACCTACAATAGAGTCTTAGGAGGACCCCGTTATATCCATTTAACTAAGGGAACAAATGCCGTATTTTCGGGCTTTTCAGCCTTTTTGGCTCCGGCTGCCATGTTTATGAATCCAATCACTTGTGTGATGAATTGCCTCAGTTATTATATATTGATTTTAGTCCTTTTTGCAAACTCTAAAATCCCGTTGTGTCTCACTAAATGGTCTGCACTTAGTTGCCGCTTAGGAGGGGACTGTTATATCCATTTCACCAAGGAAACATAGCCGCTGTATACAGACTTTTCTGTATACAGCTTATTTATTTTACCATATTATCCGATAAAAAACCATAGTAAAATCACAAACTAATCGGTATTTTACGCTGCCCTGCATCCAGATATTTCCCTTAAAACGTCTGCCCACTTCCGGTTCGCCGAGCAGATCTTTTGATTGATACAGACGCTGAAAAGAATATCATTGCACATGATTTCCATGGAATATACATTTTCCTCCGTGAAGCGGTTCTGGAGCAGTGTCACATCCATGATCTCGCCGAGCACCGAATACTGATCGCTCTCGATACCGTACGGCATAAAGTAGGTATCCACAATGCTAAGCACATCTTCATGTGTGATCCTTTTTGACAACAGCGAGTAGGTATCAATGTCCTCCAGCGTCAGATTCTCGATCGCATCCTCATCCCCGTCTCTTGCCGCGGCAATCAGATGATTCCGGTCTGTTCCCTCCTTTGGCGCATGAGGCACTTTTTTCTCCGCCTTATTGATCGGGAATAAAATCTTTCCCTCCGTAGACAGCGCAGCTAAAATGACGCCGTCTGCCAGATTCATATATCCTTTGCTCTTGCTGACCGCAAGATAATCCACCACATTCTGAAGATAAAAAATGAGTGTCACTCCAATGCGGACTTCATCACATATCCCCGCATAGGATTCTTTTTCCGCATGTTTTTCCACTTCTGCGGGTTCTATTGTGGATATGTTCTTTCCACACAAATACGGATAGTAATATTCCATCTCAAAGGTATCATCTTCGTTATACACGCCCCGGACAGAGATTCCGAAAAAATCTCCGTACTCCTTTGACAGTTCTGCAAATTCATTGCCCTCCGAATCAAGTGCTGCCTTCTGAACCGTCGGTGCGCTTATAATATCTGCAAAAATATGCTGCAACTGTTCTTTTGTAATATGACTGAACCCGATGGCTCTTAGAAATTTGTGCATTTTCTATCTTCACCTCTTTCTGTTTCTAGTTTTCGACCTGAAGAATAGATACATTCTTGTTCTTATTCAACTGGTATATCTTTTCCGTCAACCGGTCCTCTTCATCCAAAATTCTAATTACAGGCCGGATGGAATTTTCTGTCTGTTTTAAAACGATGCCGGACTCTCCGGTATTGAGCCGGACTCTCGTCCCAACCGGATAACGTGCGACGAGCCGCTCGATCGCACGCACGATTCTCCTGTCATAAAAAATATCCGTACCTTCCACCAGATACTCGAGTGCCTGCTGGATGCTCATACGTCTGCATTCCATCCCGCTGATAAAACAGTCAAATGCATCACATGCCTGTAATATTCCACATTCCGTATCCCGCGTTTTCTGCTTCAGAGGAAATCCGGAGCCGTCTCTTCTCTCATGATGTACAAGTACCATTTTTTTTACAAAAGGATCCATCCATTTTTCTTCCTCCAGAACAGAGTACGCAAGGATCGGATGCTTCCGGTATTCAAAAGCCTCTGCTTCTGACAATTCGTTGATGTCGCAGTTGATATACGGCACCGTAATGTAGCGGAGTCCCAGATCATGCAGCAATGCTCCCAGTGCAAGTCTGTAAATCTGCTCCGCAGTGAGCTTCATTTTTTTTGCGACTATAATACATAATTTTGCTACTACAAGTGTATGTTCGTACAAATTACCTTCGCGTTCCAAAAGATCAATTACCATATTTTCATCCGCCTGCATGACATCCTGAATAATGTCCTCTGCGACGTATTCAATTTCCCGAAGGGAACTGCCCCTGTGATAAATATGCTTTTCCAGAATAGATTTTATTTTTTCAATATATTCTTCCCGTTTTTCGTTACTGATAATATCATGTGGTGTTTCATCTTCCTCATAGGGATCTTCGATACACACGGTCTCGATTCCCAGAAAGGAGATCAGATCCAGATATTCCGTTTTCAGCGTTGTTCCCTCAGAAATGAGAATTTCATTTTCCTTCGTTATGACCGGCCCTGCAAGTTTCTCCCCCCCTTGCAGTGTTCTTACCAGTTGTATTCTCATACATTATCCTCATTCGTTGTTTTCTGTTTTTCCCATAGCTCTGTCGAGAGCTTTCTGCTCCTCATCCGATAACACGATAATGGAATTACCATCTACGATCTCTTTGATATATGTATAGCAGCCTTCGCGTGTGTGCATGGCATTGATGATAAATCCGTTATTCCTTACATCCAGCATGGCAAGAGAAAAACTGAGTTTTCCTCCCATCTCGTTGAACGCATCATACTTTATCAGTCCCATCTTCTGATAGGTCAGCTGCATGGCCTCAAACAATGATTTGATTGTTTTTTCATTCTCATTGTTTGCCTCAAGAAGTGTATCTACCTGATCCAGACGCTTGATCAGGGTATCCTCCAGATTCTTACCTTTTTTCCGCTCATAAATACTTTGTATGCTTTTTCAGCTTCCGCATCTGCGCTATATTTACAATGATAAGAATCAATAGAATCAGAACCACTGCGCTAAGTCCGATAATAATATAATCGGAATCAAAACCTAAATACTGTGAAATCATATGCTTCCTCTCTCTTTATTCTGATATGACTTTTATCAGAATCTTACTCTGTCTATTTTCGGATGGATCCAAACAGATCCATGATACGGTCAAGTTCATCCATAGAATAATATTCAATTTCGATCCTGCCCTTCTGGTTATCCTTCTGATTGATGGCGACCTTCGTTCCAAGAATGACTTTCATCTTCTCTTCCAGATCACGGCAGATTGCTTCCATCTTCGGATTGATCTTTACCTCTTCCTTTGCTTCCGGCTGATCTTTTTCCTGCTGGATCTTCTTTACCAGTTTTTCCGTCTCACGCACACTCAGTTTTTCGTCGAAAATTTTCTGTGCTGTCGTATACTGTTTTTCCTGATCGTCAATACCGAGAAGTGCTCTCGCATGTCCGGTCGAGATCATGTCATCAATTACCATCTGCTGTACTCTCTCGTCGAGTTTTAACAGTCGCATGGAATTTGTGACAGCGGTTCTGCTCTTCGATACACGCTCGGCAACTTCATCCTGTTTCAGATTGAACTCTGTCAGTAACCGCTTGTATGCGATTGCTTCCTCAATCGGATTTAAGTTTTCTCTCTGGATATTTTCAATCAGGGAGATTTCTACGACTTCCTGGTTGGAAAGATTCTTGATAATTACCGGAACCTCTTTTAATCCGGCAAGTTTCGCTGCTCGCCATCTGCGCTCGCCGGCAATAATTTCATAATATCCTTTTCTGTCCTGTACAAGCAGAGGCTGTAACACACCAAACTGTTTGATTGACTCGGACAATTCCAACAGGGCATCCTCATCAAAATTCTTTCTTGGCTGTTCCCGATTCGGTTCTACCTTATTGATATTTACCAGAGCACCCTCGATGACTTTATCGTTTTTACATTTTCATTCTTTGCTTCCGTTTTTGTGGCACTTACTTTGTTTGGAATTAAAGAATCAATTCCCTTTCCCAGTCCACCTTTTTTTGCAGCAGCCATAGCTCTCCTCCTTATCTCTCCATCACTTCTTTTGCCAACATACGATAACTTTCTGTTCCCGCTGATTTTGAATCATACATATTGATCGGAAGTCCGTGAGATGGAGCCTCTGCTAATCGGATATTTCTCGGAATCAGTGTCTCATAGATCTTGGTATCAAGATTTTCTTTTACATTCTCTACTACCTGATTGGACAGATTGGTTCGCACATCATACATCGTGAAGACAACTCCGTCGATGACGAGATCTGGATTCAGTCTCTGCTGTACCAGATCGATCGTGTGAATCAACTGGCTCAATCCCTCGAGTGCATAATACTCACATTGAATCGGAACCAGCACCGAATCCGCTGTTGTCATCGCATTGATCGTCAGCATATTTAAGGACGGCGGACAGTCAATGATGATAAAATCATAATCATCCCTGATATAATCTACGGCATTTTTTAAAATATATTCCTTTTCATTGATACCAAGTAACTCGATCTCTGCTCCGGCAAGATTCACATTGGACGGGATAATCTTCATTCCTTCTACTACGGTATCTGCCATACTCTCTTTGATGGAACACTCATCCAGCATCAATTCATATACAGTATTTTCCAGTTCGTTTTTGTCAACGCCTAATCCGCTTGTCATATTTCCCTGCGGGTCAAGATCAATGGTCAACACTTTCTTTTCCTGCTTCTGCAAGACAGGATGATAAGTTGATAGCTGTGGTTGTCTTACCAACACCACCTTTTTGGTTTGCGATTGCAATTATTCTGCTCATATAGTACCTCTTTTAAATTTTTATTACCCTGTTCATTTGGTGTGTTTTGTTTGCCAGAGTTCATTATTTTAGCAAACTTCTAATATGAACTCGCCAGAGTTCATTATCTCTTCTGTTTGCGCTTCTTTTTGCTCATCCGAAGTTTCATTGAAACTTCTAATATGAACTCGACAGAGTTCATTATAACACTTTTACATATGCTTTTCTATAGGAAAGTTCGTATGAAATGTTTCACGTGAAACATTTTCACGCTGATTGCAAACTGTTGTATTTCTGTTTTTTTATAAATACAAAATCTTGTAGAAAACATGTGTGAAACATTTTATTTTTATAATGTTTCACGTGAAACATTGCAATGATTTTTCCAATAATACGCGTTTTAAAACAATTTTATATAGTAATAAACATTATTTTTTCTATAAAATAATTGAGTGTATCGGATGATTCCGAAACACTCAATCTTTATACTCTCTAATCCTAATGAATAGAAATCAAATTATTTCGAATAGCAAATACCGCTGCCTGCGTACGATCAGAAACATCAATCTTTTTAAAGATACTCGATACATGATTTTTCACAGTACGTTCGCTGATGTGCAATTCATCAGCCACTCCCTTATTGTACATTCCAACTGCAAGAAGCTTCAACACTTCAAGTTCTCTCTTCGTCAGTTTTTCAATCTTCTCGCTGTCCATATCCCGGTCAATCATTTTTGCATTTAATACAGGAATCAGACTCGGCTGTATGTAATCTTCTCCATCGACAACAGATAAAATTGCTTTTTTCAATTCAGAAGACTCAGAGTCTTTCAACAGATAACCATTGATTCCGATGTCCACTGCTTTCAATAAATACTCCACTTCATTATGTACGGTAAGAACAAGAATCTTGACATCTATTTTCTCATCTTTAATCTTCTGCAAAACTTCAAGTCCATTCATGCGCGGCATATTGATATCCAGCAACAAAACATCCGGTATCTGCTCTTTTAATTTTTCCATGCAATCAATACCATCACACGCCTCTGCAATTACCTGAAAGTCTCCTTCCAGTTCCAACAGCTGCTTTAATCCTTCACGAATCAATGAATGATCATCTGTAATCATTACTTTTACTGCCATTTAAAACTCCTCCTTGTTACTAATAGGTACTTTCACTACAATTTTTGTTCCAACACCGATCTTAGAGTCAATCTGTATCGAACCGGATAATAAATATACTCGTTCTTTCATCATAGACATTCCAAACCCAGAATTATCATCCCTTGGACGCTCATCCAGAATATGAACATCAAATCCTGTTCCATCATCCTCGACTATTACCGTGATAGCCCCTTGCTCGTATCTTAACAGAACATGTATCAGAGTCGGGTTTGCATGACAGATCGCATTGCTGCATGCCTCCTGAATAATTCTAAGTAACGTTATCCCGATAATCGGTTTTAATTGATAAGGAGTTCCTTCCACTACAAAATGAATCTTCTTCGTGCCGGTTGCTTCCAGCTTGTCCAAAGTTCTCTCAATTGTAATATCCAGACCAATATCATCAAAAGACATAGGGCGCAGGTTATAAATCATCTTTCTAGTATCATCGATGATCTCCCTGAGATTCTTGATCATCTTACTGAGTTCCAGCTTACACCGGATCGGATCCATATCCACCAGTTTACTGCACAGTTCTGCCATGTGAACCATTGCCGTAAGATTCTGAACGGTACTGTCATGAAGTTCGCGTGAAATGCGTTGTCTCTCATTCTCCTGCGTTTCAAGGAGAGACGTATGGTACCTTTCTTCCTCAAGTGTATTTCTGTCACACCTGCATGCAACATCTGCTTTCGCCTGCCGCAATACCTTCGCCGCTTCTTCCACTTTTTCCATCTGCTGCGTATGGTAGTCTGTCTCCTGCTGAATTGCTTCCTCGAGTTCTTTCATCTCTGCATGCAATTCATCGATTTTCTGCTTATTCCTGGAATTTACTTTTCTTGGAGTAAACGACTCATAATTAGGATCATTCGTCTCCTCAAGCAAATGGATCATTGCCTGCGTCTCTTTCAAATGAATCTGTAAATCAGAAATCCGCTTCGCGCTGTTCTGCTCCTCTTTTAAAAGTTCCTCATAAATTTTCTGAATATATTCTTCTACCATTTCGCCACCGAACATATGTTTGATATTAAAAACCAAATTACCAGTATTATTTTATACCAAACGTAATTCAATGAAAAGCAAAAATTTATATTTTCAGAATTTTTAATTTGTATAAGTTATGGAAAGCGGCTATAATATAAGTAATAGGAAACGTTTTGCAAAGATTACGGGAGGTTCTATGAACAATAGCATGAAAAAGAATATCAGACATTTCTTTCTGCTGACTGCTCTTGCTGCAGGCACGATTCATCTTGTGAACCGCTTCATCGATATGACAGCAGAGATGAAAAATATTTTAAAGACGGAAAGCGGCAGCTACTATCACTGGAAGAACGGCAGTATTTTTTATACCAAGCGCGGCTCCGGTTCTCCGCTCCTTCTCATTCACGAATTAAATCCGATCTCTTCTTCTTATGAGTGGTGCAGACTTGTGAAAAAGCTTGAAAAGCATTATACGGTATATACCATAGATCTGTTAGGATGCGGCCGCTCGGACAAGCCTTATCTGACTTATACCAATTACCTGTATGTACAGCTTCTCACAGATTTTATTCATGATGTGATCGGAGAACGCCCGGATGTCGTGACGACAGGCAATTCCATTTCGTTTGCGGTACTTGCCCAGAATATGAATCCGAATCTTCTCGCAAGCATCACTGCGATCAATCCGCCTGCGATGAGCAGCTTTGACCGCACACCGGACAAGTATTCCTCTGTCAAAAAGACACTGCTGGAGCTGCCGATCCTCGGAACATTCCTCTACAATGTCCGGACACACGAATCCAATATCCAGCGGACACTGCAGAAAACATATTTTAGCAGACCGCAGCTTGTATCCAGCAAGATGCTTGATGCCTACTATGAGGCATCGCACATGGGAAAGAGCCACGGAAAATATCTGATGGCAAGCATCGAGGGACATTACACCGACAATGCAATCGGACATGCCGTGAAAAAAGCTTACCATTCCGCTATATATTATTGAAAGCCGTTCCATGACAGATGCGGTTGCCATTGCAGATTCTTATGCGCACAAGAATGCAACTGTAGAAACCGCCTATATTTCAAATGCAGGTCTAACCCCGCAGCTTGAAGTACCGGATAAGCTTCTGAACATCATGCGGATGTTCTTACATGAAGATCACTAATGTAACGTCATACCTTATACAATCAAATACTTCATAAAATCAAAGAGAGATGACACGACCGGATCAAGGATCCATCGCATCATCTCTCTTTTCTGTTACTGCAGCGGTTCTTTTGTCGGTGTGCCGGCTTTTCTTGGATAAGCTTTCGGCGTCTTCCGCTCTTTCTCAATCACAACAAACGAACGCTTCTGATCAAACAAATCAAATTTGTAAATATCCTTCACTTCACCACCAAGAAGATAAATGGCTCTCTTTGCCTGTGCGGCTTCCTCATCCACCTCTCCTGATTTATAGGAAATAAATGCCCCGCCGGTCTTCACAAATGGAATACAATACTCGCTGAGGGAGGATAAATTTGCCACGGCACGGGACACGCATAGGTCAAACTGTTCCCGATATAATGTATTTCTGCCCATCTCCTCTGCTCTTCCATGAACAGCGGTCACATCTTCCAATCCGAGTGTGTCAATGACCTCCTGTAAGAAACGGATTCTCTTATTCAGTGAATCCGCCAGCACGATCTGAAGTTTCGGAAAAGCAATCTTTAAAGGAATTCCCGGAAATCCCGCTCCCGTTCCAAGATCCAGAATCCGATATGCCTCCGGTCGATCTTCGAGACTTCTTAAATCCTTCACACGACACAGGGAAAGGCTGTCAAGAAAATGCTTCTCAATTACTTCGTCAAACTCTGTGATAGCGGTCAGGTTCATAACTTTATTCGTTTCTACCAGAAGTTCATAATAGGTTAGAAATTGTCCCATCTGTTTTTCGTCCAGATGGATCTGCAAATCATCCAGACCTTTTTTGAACTTTTCAAGATTATACGCCATAAACCACCTCTCCATTCCTGCGCTCTTTTTCTTTTTATGAATGATACTCCTATGAATGATGCTCCCCATGATGATTCATCTGTTCCATGTACACCAGCAATACCGAAACATCCGCCGGCGATACACCGGAGATACGCGACGCCTGACCGATCGACGTCGGACTGTACAGCTTTAACTTCTGCCGCGCCTCAATGCGCAGACTCGGAACCTCATCATAATCGAATCCTTCCGGTATCTTTTTCTTCTCCAGCTTCTTAAAGCTTTCCACCTGCTTGATCTGTCTGGAAATATACCCATCATACTTAATCAGAATATTAACCTGCTCTCTCACTTCTTCCGGAAGTTCCGATCTCTCATGATCGATCGGCGCCAGCTTATCATAATCAAGCTCCGGTCTGCGCATCAGCTCCGTTAACGTCACACCGGTATTTAACGGTATGCTCCCGTAACTCTCCAGAAGAGCCTGCACTTCTTTGTTCGCACCTACATGAACCTTCGCAACACGGTCAATCTCCTCTTTGATCATCTGCTCTTTTTTACAGACCCAGTCGTACCGCTCTTTTGAGATCAGACCGATCTCATATCCCTTTTTCGTGAGACGCAGATCCGCATTATCCTGGCGAAGCAACAGACGGTATTCCGCACGCGACGTCATCATACGATATGGTTCATGATTCTCCTTCGTCACCAGATCATCAATCAGAACTCCGATATAAGCCTCCGACCGGTCCAGCACCAGCGGCTCTCTTCCGAGAATCTCCATCGCCGCATTGATACCGGCAATGAGTCCCTGACAGGCTGCCTCCTCATAACCGCTGCTGCCGTTGAACTGCCCTCCGGAAAAAAGTCCCCGGATCTTCTTAAATTCAAGAGAGGCATACAGCTGGTTCGGATTGATACAATCATATTCGATCGCATAGGCATTCCGGACAATTTTCACATGTTCCAGTCCCGGCAGCGTGCGGTACATTTCATGCTGGACATCTTCCGGTAATGATGAGGACATTCCTCCAACATACATCTCATTCGTATTTATTCCCTCCGGTTCAATGAAAATCTGATGCCTGTCCTTATCCGCAAACTTAACCACCTTATCCTCAATGGATGGACAGTAACGCGGCCCGGTTCCCTCTATGATTCCCGCATAGATCGGAGACCGGTCCAGATTGTTGCGGATAATCTCATGCGTTTTCTCATTCGTGTAAGTCAGCCAGCAGGACACCTGGTCGATCTGCACATCTTTGGGATTTGTCGTGAAAGAAAACGGAACAACTTTTTCGTCACCTTTCTGCTCTTCCATCTTGGAAAAATCAATCGACCGTTTGTCAATTCTTGCCGGTGTACCGGTCTTGAAGCGGAACATTTCTACTCCATGTGCCAGTAATGAGTCGGTCAGATGATTTGCAGCCATCAAACCGTTCGGTCCGGTATAGGTAATCATCTCGCCGGTCAGACAACGTGCGCGAAGATACGTTCCCGTACACAACACAACCGCCTTACAGTGATACATTGCACCCGAAACCGTCTTTACACCGGTAATCTGCTCACGATCGCCCTCTTTTGTGAGAATCTCGGCAACCTCCGCCTGGCGGATCGTCAGATGCTCCGTATTCTGTAATGTATTCCGCATCTCCATGCTGTAATTTGCCTTATCCGCCTGTGCCCGCAGCGAATGAACCGCTGGTCCCTTGGATTTGTTCAGCATTTTTGACTGAATAAATGTCTTATCAATATTGATTCCCATCTGGCCGCCAAGCGCATCGATCTCACGAACCAGATGACCCTTGGAACTTCCGCCGATATTCGGATTACACGGCATCAAGGCGATACTGTCCACACTCACAGTAAAAATAATTGTCTCGAGCCCCAGTCTCGCACAGGCAAGCGCCGCCTCACATCCTGCATGTCCCGCTCCCACAACTGCCACATCATACGTTTCTTCCAAAAGATTCTTAGAATTCATAATCAATACAAGCCCTGCTCTCTCTGATTGCTGTAATAAACTTACCAAACTCCACATGCATCGGATGCTTCTGATATGCATTCAGATCATCCATATTCTTAAAATCAAAAATAAGTGAAAGATCATAATTGCTGTCCGGAGCAGCAGCCGCATTCGTCACAACCTCAAACGTTGCAATCAGGGGAATCTCTCTCATCTCCTCCAAACGGCGCAGTGCCTCCTTCAAATTTGCTTCCTTATTCTCATCCTTCAGCTTAAACATACAGATATGTCGAATCATCGCTGCTTCCTCCTTATCCTATGGTTGCATACTTCCAATAATAGCCGTCCAATGGTTTCTTAAATATTTAGGCCAACTATTTTCCCAGACAAAACTTACTGAATATCTCATTGACGAGATCATCTTCCACCGCTTCCCCGATGATGGTTCCCAGCACCTCATACGCATTCATCAGGTCAATCGAGTAAAAGTCCTCCGGCATTCCATCCGCGATACTCTGCTCTACTAAATGTAAACTAGAAAGTGCCTCCTGTAAAGCGGTTTTATGACGAATATTCGTAATATAGACTTCATCATTAAAGGTAACTTCTCCCCGGAAAAACATTTTCCGGATCTGCTCGGTAAAGACATCGATTCCCTTCTGCTCTCTCGCCGAAATAGAAATAACCGGACAGTCTTTATCCACATGTACACGAATATCCTCCGCTGTTGTCAACGGCGTTAAGTCCGATTTGTTCAAAAGTACGATCGTGCGTCTTCCATGAAGCAGCTCCATGATCTCCCCGTCGTTCTCATCCAGATTCGTGGAGGCATCCACTACATACAGAATCAGATCTGCATCCTTCACATATTTTCGTGCCTTGTCGACTCCGATTTTTTCCACAATGTCATCCGTATCACGAATCCCTGCAGTGTCTATGATATTGAGTATGATTCCATTCAGGTTAATCTGCTCTTCAAGCACATCCCTTGTAGTACCGGCAATTTCTGTAACGATTGCCCGCTCCTCGCCCAATAGAGTGTTAAGAAGTGACGATTTTCCGGCATTTGGTTTTCCCACAATAACGGTAGAAATTCCCTCTTTTAAGATGCGGCCGTTATCACTAGAAGCCAACAGCTTCTCAATTCTGTCCACTGCACCCTCTATGGTAAGCTCCAGTCTCTCCCCGTAACCATCCAGACTGATATGCTCCGGATCATCAAGCGCCGATTCAATAAATGCGATCTCGTGGAGAATCTCTCCGCGAATCTCTTTGACTGCATCTGAGACAGCGCCGGACAACTGCTTCATGGAACTCTTTAAGGCAAATTCATTTCTTCGCCGAAATCACATCAATCACAGACTCCGCCTGAGACAGATCAATACGTCCGTTCAAAAATGCACGCTTCGTGAATTCTCCCGGCTCTGCAGGACGTGCTCCATATTTGATAACTGTCTCCAAAATGCGCTTCATTACATAAACACCGCCGTGACAGTCAATCTCAACTGTATCTTCCCTAGTGTAACTCCGGGGTCCGCGCATCAGTAAAACCATTACCTCATCAATGACTTCCTCTCCATCCCGGATGTGTCCGTAATGAATCGTGTGTGTCTCCATATCCGAAAGCTTCTTACCGCCCGGCATATGAAAAATCTGATCTGTAATGGAAACCGCTTCTTCCCCGCTGATTCTGACAATTCCGATTCCAGATCCTGCCATGGCAGTCGCAATCGCAGCAATAGTATCTGTTTTCATAAATCTCCTTTAATGAAAGAATGGGGATGTCGGATGACACCCCCATTTTGTACTCTATTTCTTCAGGGTAACAACCACATGTCTGTAAGGCTCCTCGCCTTCACTGTGCGTTGTCACAAACTTATCATTCTGTAAAGTCGAATGAATGACTCTTCTCTCAAACGGATTCATCGGCTCTAAAGAAACCGGGCGCTTCGTTCTCTTCACCTTGTAAGCAATGTTCTTAGCAAGATTCTCAAGCGTCTCTCTTCTTCGCTTCCGGTAATCCTCCGTATCGATCTTGACCTTCACATACTCTTCGGAATTCTTATTCACTGCAAGGTTGGTCAGGTACTGAAGTGCATCCAGCGTCTGTCCTCTCTTACCAATCAGAACACCCATATCGTCTCCCTTTAAGTCAACGTTCACGACATTGCTGTCCTCTTCCTTCTCGATCTGGATCGTGACGGTAAGTCCCATTGCCTTAAATACACTCTCAAGAAAATCACGGATATTATCATTCGTATCATTCTTCCTGCGGGCGCGGATCACAGCATCCTTTCTGTTGATTCCAAGGAAACCTGCGCTTCCCTTTTCAATTACTTCATATTCGATCTTGTCATGGGTTGTCCCCAGCTTGATGATGGCTTCTGTGATTGCGTCATCGACTGTCTTTGCTGAAATCTCAATATAATCCATTTTCATCACCATACCCTTTCTAACTTACTCCACCCCGAAACTTACTTTCTGTTGTTGCGCTCGTTAAACTCACGTACCATATTTGCTTTTGCGCTCATGCTTCCGGCTTTTGCCTTCGACTTCGCTGCGTTCGCCTTCTCGATCTCAAGCTCTTTCTCCGCACTGCTCAACTGCTTCTTATTCGCATCTACCATCTGTCTGGTATTCATTTTTGCAGCATTGGAAATCTGATTCTCGGCGATTCCCATCTTCTCGCGCTTTTTTCTTCGCCTTTTCCTGATTCTTCTTGATAATATCTTCAAGATTCATCTTCTCGAAATGCTTGTTCAGGAAATACTGCTGTACAACACGGACAACAGCACCGGCAATCCAGTAGATACCAAGACCGACCGGAACGGTAAAACACATAACCAGTGAGAATAACGGCATCATGCGGTTCATCATCTTCATCTGCTGTGCCATCGCATCGCTCTGGTCATTGCCACTTGCAGTCGCCTGCGGCATTAACTTGATGTTCAATACCTGCGTCAGATAAGAAATAATCGGAACCAGCAAGGCTGCAATGACCATAAGGTAAGCACCTGCAGAAAAACTTGATGTAATCACATGAAGCGGTGTATCTGAAATATTCATTCCAAAGAAATTATTTACATGGGACACCGTCTCATAGGTGGATGAAATCTCACTGGAGAGAGCCGGGAATGCATCCTTTAACGCATCCCATCCGCTGGAGTTCATCTTATAAGTAACATCCACGATCGAGTTGGCAATCGCGGTCGGATCCGAAACAGTAAAATTAGCTACCGGCTGTGTCGTGATCTTAAGTGTAGACACCAGATTGGTCATGGTATCCTGATATCCCTCTGTCGCCATGATGCCGTCTACCAGGGATGTTGCATTGCCGCCAAGCGGCTGTGTGAACAAATTCTTAATACCGCTTACATAGGCAGGAACGTTCATGAATACACGATACAAAGCAAACAGAAGCGGCATCTGAATCAGCATCTGCACGCAGCTTCCCATCATGGAAACACCGTACTTCTCATAGACAGCCTGTGTCTCCTGCTGCATTGCCATCATGGATGCCTGATCCTTTTTTCCCTGATACTTTTTATTAATCGCATTCAGCTCCGGCTGCATCTTCTGTGACAGCTTTGAGAACTTCTGCTGCTTATAAGTAAGCGGGAACAGAAGAAGATAAATAATAATCGTAAATATAATGATGGAAAGACCTACATTACCAATTCCAATCTGATCCATCAGATAGTAGACTCCATTCATTACCCATCCAAGTAATTTTGCGATTGGTCCGAGAATCGCACCGTCATACGCTGTTAATAACATTTCTGACACTTAAAATACCTCCACTATGGAACCGGATCATATCCACCTTTTGAAAAAGGATTGCATCTTATAATTCTCCATAAAGCCAGCGTGCCGCCCTTGATGGCTCCGTATTTTTCGACAGCTTCCAGCCCGTACAACGAACAGGTTGGACAATACGGACACTTGGTCGTTTTCATCGGAGAAAGATATTTTCTATAAAATTTTATCAAAGCGATCAAAATTTTTTTCAAAATGATTCCATCTTCTTTTCTTTACTAATGATCTTGTGAAGACCCCCAAGATGCAGCAACGCACTCTCCACTTCATGATACGAGATGTCCTTCGCTGTGCTCCTTGCGACGACTACAATGTCCAAACCACTATTGAACATGTCTTCATGCAGTCTGTAGCTTTCCCGGATCAGCCGGGTCAGATGATGTCTGATAACACTGTTTCCAACTTTTTTACTCACGGAAATCCCTAAACGATTTCCTTCTGTCTGATTTGAAAGAACGTACATCACAAGGTACCGGTTCGCATATGACTTTCCCCTGCGGTATACGTTCTGGAAATCTTTGGTTTTCTTCAATGACTCGGAATATTTCATTCTGTATGCATGTCCTTTATAGAAGAAAAGACCACATAAGATGTGGCCTAAGCTGACAATTTCTTTCTACCTTTTAATCTTCTTGCAGCCAATACTTTTCTTCCGCCTGCTGTGCTCATTCTGCTTCTGAAACCGTGAACTTTCGCTCTCTGTCTCTTTTTTGGTTGGAATGTCATCTTCATATCGCATTCACCTCCTCTACGTTACAAAACATCATTCTCAATTATATCAGAAAAAGTCTCCAAGTCAAGCATAAAATAATAATCCCGGCCGGCAGAATTCATCTACATTTCCACAATCTGCTCTTTGTGGAAAAAAATAACCACTATATATATAAGGAAGAAACTCATGCCAACTATATCTTGTAAAATTGCTTTCCACAACCATTCCACAAAAAAAAGTAAAATTAAGGATTCCGGAAAGCCCTTAAATACGCCGTTGACATAAGTTATCCCCGAAATGTGGATAACTTGTGGATAAAACATGGATAATACACGGACAAGTTGTGAATAAGCATCACAAACGCTGATTTTTGGCGGTCTATAACATGACATCACTTTTTTTCCCTCATAGACACCGTATTTTGCCCAAATAGCGATTTTTTTCTTTTACAGTGTTCCCCTACGCCATAGCGCTCCAAAGCAAATTAAACATTGATTAAAGCACTAAAATGGTGTAGGATAGAGGGTGTAGGATTTTTTTTAGTATGATAAGAAATTGGAGCGTTTACATGGATCAGATTTTAGAAAAATGGGACGAGATCCTGATGACCGTGAAGACAGAACACGACATCAGCGACATTGCTTTTAACACGTTCTTACGTCCCCTTGAATTTTATGGTGTCACTGGGAACACCGCATATATCCTTGTCCCGTCCGAGCAGTTGGGACTCAGCTATATTTCCAAGAAATATTATCTGCCGCTCAAAGTAGCAATCACAGAGATCACCGGAACAGAATACGAGATCAAGTTCATTCTCCCGGAACAGGCGAAGTCGATCGCTTCTTCTCCTAATAAGCAGAAAAAGCCTTTTTATTCCGAAGCGGCATCCAAATCGAATCTGAATTCCAATTATACGTTTGATACATTCGTTGTCGGAAGCAATAACCGTTTTGCCCACTCCGCTTCCCTCGCAGTTGCGGAATCTCCGGGTGAAGCATACAATCCTCTCTATATTTATGGAGGACCGGGACTCGGCAAGACGCACCTGATGCATTCCATCGGACATTTCATCCTGGAGCGCAATCCGGATGCGAAGATTATCTGCGTGACTTCCGAGGAATTCACCAACGAGGTCATCGAGTCCATCCGAAGCGGTAATGCAGCCGCGATGAACAAGTTTCGGGAAAAATACCGCACCATCGATGTTCTGATGATCGATGATGTACAGTTTATTATAGGTAAGGAAAGTACGCAGGAAGAATTTTTCCATACGTTCAATGCTCTCCACTCCGCCGGCAAGCAGATTATTCTTACCTCCGATAAGCCGCCAAAAGAGATGGAGACACTGGAAGAACGTATCCGTTCCCGTTTCGAGTGGGGTCTGATGGCTGACATCGGAACACCGGACTACGAGACACGAATGGCGATTCTCCGCAAGAAGATCGAAGCGGATGAAATGAACTTAAGCGACGAGATCCTTAATTACATCGCAACCAACATCAAGTCCAACATCCGTGAGTTAGAGGGTGCTCTCAACAAACTTCTCGCCTACTCCAACCTTGAGAAAACTGAGATCACAATGGAGATTGCCCAGAAGGAGCTTCAGAATATTATCACTCCGGACAAGCCGAAGGAGATTACGCCTCAGCTTATCATCGAGGTCGTATCGGAGCATTTCCAGATCTCCTTAGATCAGATGATCTCCAAGAACCGGAGCAAAGACATTGCAAGACCGCGTCAGATTGCCATGTATTTATGTAAGAATATGACCGACACACCGCTAGATTCCATCGGTGCGCTGCTCGGCGGCAGAGATCACTCTACCATCATCCACGGCGTCCAGAAGATTTCGGACGAATACGAGTCGGACGAGACGACACGCAGTCTCATCGACACCATCAAGAAAAAGATCAACCCGAACTAGATATTCACATTCGGTTGTTGAAATATTGTGTAAGGTTTGTTCATGAAACTGGATAAATATCATTATGTAAACCACTTAAGGCTTCTTTCACATTTTTCTTTCAAGTTTACATAATTTTTTTATTCACAGGTTGTCCAGATTTCATCCGCACGTAATTCACAGACTTTCACCCTTCATTTTTTACCTGAAAGTCTTATAGATCAAGGGCTGTGTGACTTATTCACATATAAACACCCCCTAAGAATATTACTTTGAATCTCTTTTTATAACAATCATGTATGGCGTGCGCACCATATATTCCACGAACCACAGGAAGGAGTTATTAACAACTATGAAACTGATCTGTTCCAAATCAAATTTATTACACGGTGTCAATATCGTATCGAAAGCGGTTCCAACCAGAACCACGATGGCCATTCTGGAGTGTATCCTGATTGATGCTTCTGCCAATGAGATCAAATTAACTGCCAATGATATGGAATTGGGAATCGAGACGAAGATCGAAGGTGAGATCGCAGAACGCGGAGTGATTGCTCTGGATGCCAAGATATTTTCCGAGATCGTGAGAAAGCTTCCTGACAGTGATGTTGTGATTGAGACAGACGCTTCCTTTAAGACGACCATTACCTGTGAAAAAGCAAAGTTCAATATCGTAGGAAAATCCGGAGATGATTTTTCCTATATTCCTTATATCGAGAGAAATGAAGCCATCACGTTATCTCAATTCACTTTAAAAGAAGTCATTCGCCAGACGATCTTCTCGATCGCGGACAACGACAATAACAAGTTAATGACGGGAGAGCTTTTTGAGATCGAGGAGAATCATTTGAAAGTGGTATCTCTCGACGGCCACCGTATTTCCATCCGCAACATCGAGTTAAAGAATAACTATGAGCACAAGAAGGTTGTCGTTCCTGGAAAGACGCTGCAGGAAGTGAGCAAGATTCTTCCGGGAAGCGCGGAGGAAGACGTCAATATGTTCCTGACCGACAATCACATTGTATTTGAGTTCGACGATACAACTGTCGTTTCCAGACTGATCGAGGGTGAATACTTTAAGATCGAGCAGATGCTCTCCTCCGATTACGAGACAAAGGTCAAGATCAACAAGCGCGAGCTGTTAGACTGTATCGACCGTGCGACGCTCCTCGTCAAAGAGGGTGACAAAAAGCCGATCATCATGAATGTGACAGACGGAAATATGGAGTTAAAGATCAATTCCTTCATCGGTTCCATGAATGAGGATATTGATATTGTAAAAGAAGGCAAGGATATATTAATCGGATTCAACCCGAAGTTCTTCATCGATGCGCTTCGCGTAATTGATGAGGAGGAGGTAAGCCTTTACATGGTGAATCCAAAGGCACCGTGTTTTATCAAGGATGATGAAGGAAAGTTCATTTATCTGATACTGCCGGTGAACTTTAATGCCAGCACCGTTTAGAAACGAGGCGTAGAAGAGATATGATAGAAATAGAGATTCGCAAAGAGGATGAATTCATCAAACTGGGACAGGCACTGAAAAAAGCCGGACTTGTGGAGTCCGGAGTGGATGCCAAGTTCGTGATCCAGGATGGACTTGTAACTGTGAACGGGGAAGTAGAGACCCAGAGAGGAAAGAAGCTGCACGGTGGTGAACTTGTTTCCTATAATGGCGAGACAGTAAAGATAGTCAGATGAACATTCGGTCAATCGAGCTTAAGAATTTCAGAAATTACGAAAATTTAGAGATTTCTTTTGATGAAGGAACCAATATTTTATTCGGGGATAATGCGCAGGGCAAGACTAATATCTTAGAGGCGGCATATATGAGCGGGACGACCAAGTCCCACAAAGGTAGCCGTGACAGGGAGATGATCCGCTTCGGTGAGGAAGAGGCTCATTTAAAAACGGTTGTCGCGCGCGGTGGGAGAGAATATCAGATCGATATGCATCTGAAGAAGAACCGCGCCAAGGGGATTGCCATCGACAAGATTCCGATCAAAAAAGCCAGTGAGCTTTTCGGAATTTTAAATATTGTGTTTTTTTCACCGGAAGATCTGAATATTATCAAGAGTGGTCCGGCGGAGCGGCGCAGATTTTTGGATTCCGAATTGTGCCAGCTGGATCGGATCTATCTGGCAGACCTCACAAATTACAATAAAATCTTAGCGCAGCGCAACAAGCTATTAAAAGATATGATCTACCGGCCGAGTCTTTCCGATACGCTGCCCGTCTGGGACATGCAGCTCATTGAGACGGGGAAGAAAATCATCCGGCGCAGAAAACAGTTCGTGGATGAACTCCGGGAGATTGTAAGTGACATTCACTATCGCATTTCCGGCGGGAAGGAAGAGCTTTTCTTAAAATATGAGCCGAATATCGACGACATCTTTTTTGAAGATGAGTTGAGCAGGGCGAAGGAAAAGGACAAAAAGCTTTGTCAGACATCGGTGGGACCACACAGGGATGATCTGCTGTTCTCGATCGGTGACGTCGATATCCGAAAGTACGGTTCACAGGGACAGCAGAGAACATCGGCGTTGTCGTTGAAGTTGTCCGAGATTGAACTTGTGAGGAAGTCCATTTCCGATACGCCGGTGTTGCTGCTGGATGATGTGTTATCTGAGCTTGACAGCAGCCGTCAGAATTATCTGTTGAACAATATTTCCGATACGCAGACCATCATTACCTGTACGGGGCTGGATGAATTTGTGAGAAATCGTTTTACGGTAAACCGGGTATTTGAAGTCATAGCCGGTCATGTATATGAGCGATCAATATAGTAAGCGTGAGCCGTTTTTCTGGCTGATGCAGAAATGGAGAATAAAATGGGTACAGAAAATGAATACGGAGCAGATCAAATCCAGATATTAGAGGGACTTGAGGCAGTCAGAAAAAGACCCGGAATGTACATTGGAAGTACATCTGCGAGAGGACTTCATCATCTGGTATATGAGATTGTAGATAATGCAGTTGATGAGGCTCTTGCCGGATATTGTAAAAATATTGAAGTAACGATCAATCCGGACAATTCCATCACGGTGGAGGATGACGGGCGTGGTATCCCGGTCGGGATGAATCACAAAGCCGGAAAGTCTGCACTGGAGGTTGTATACACGGTGCTTCATGCCGGCGGAAAGTTTGGCGGTGGCGGATATAAGGTATCCGGCGGTCTCCACGGAGTAGGAGCATCGGTTGTAAATGCCCTGTCCACGAAGCTTTCCGTTGAGGTATACAAGGACGGACAGATTTACAGTCAGAGTTATAAGATCGGCAAGCCGGATGAACCTGTTAAGGTTATCGGTAAGTGTTCTGCCGAAAAACACGGAACGAAGGTTACCTTCCATCCGGATCCAACGATCTTCGAGGACACCGTCTATGATTACGATACATTAAAACAGAGACTGCGCGAGACCGCCTTTTTAACAAAAGGCTTAAGAATTGTGCTCTCCGACGCCAGAGTGGATCCGGTGCATACACACGAATTCCATTATGCAGGCGGTATCAAGGAATTTGTGACCTACTTGAACAAAAGCAAGGAAGCGCTCTATCCGGAAGTCATCTACTGCGAGGGAACCAGGGACGGAGTCTATGTGGAAGTTGCCATGCAGCACAACGATTCCTACAATGATGCGACTTACAGCTTTGTCAATAACATCATCACGCCGGAAGGCGGTACACATCTTGCCGGTTTCCGTAATGCATTGACGAAGACTTTCAATACCTATGCGCGTGCGAACAAGATCTTAAAGGATACGGAGCCGGCGCTCACCGGAGACGATATCCGCGAGGGACTCACGGCGATCATCAGCATCAAGATCGAGGAGCCGCAGTTCGAGGGACAGACGAAGCAGAAGCTCGGCAACAGCGAGGCGCGAGGCGCCGTTGACTCGGTTGTCAGCGAGCAGCTCACCTACTTCCTGGAGCAGAATCCTACGGTGGCGAAGAACATCTGTGAAAAATCACTGCTCGCGCAGCGCGCGAGGGAAGCGGCGAGAAAAGCGCGTGATCTCACCAGAAGAAAGACCGCCCTCGAGGGAATGTCTCTTCCAGGCAAGCTTGCCGACTGTTCCGACAAAGACCCGAAGAACTGCGAGATCTTTATTGTAGAGGGAGATTCCGCCGGCGGTTCCGCAAAGACGGCGAGAAGCCGTGCAACGCAGGCGATCCTGCCGCTCCGCGGTAAGATTTTGAATGTGGAGAAGGCAAGACTGGACAAGATTTACGGAAATGCCGAGATCAAAGCGATGATTACCGCGTTCGGTACCGGTATTCATGAAGATTTTGACATCAGCAAGCTCCGCTATAACAAGATCATCATTATGACTGATGCCGATGTCGACGGTGCACATATTGCGACGCTGATGCTGACCTTTTGTACCGCTTCATGCCGGAGCTGATTAAGCAGGGACATGTCTATCTGGCTACACCACCGCTCTATAAGATCGAGAAGAACAAGAACGTGTGGTATGCGTACGATGATAACGAATTAAACAGCATTCTGACAGAGATCGGCCGCGACGGCAACAACAAGATCCAGCGATACAAAGGACTTGGTGAGATGGATGCCGAGCAGCTCTGGGAGACGACCATGGATCCGGAGAAGCGTATCTTAAAGCGTGTCATGATTGATGAAGAGAATTCTTCTGAGATTGATGTGACATTTACGACGCTCATGGGAGACAAGGTAGAGCCGCGCCGTGAATTTATCGAGGAAAATGCAAAATATGTACAGAATCTTGATATCTGACAGACGGACTGTACAGAGTATGTAATTGATAGAAATGGAGAAAAATCCTATGGATGACAAGATTTTTGACCAGATACATGATGTGGATCTGAAGAAAACAATGGAAAGTTCCTACATCGACTATGCCATGAGTGTCATTGCACAGCGTGCACTGCCGGATGTAAGAGATGGTTTGAAGCCGGTGCAGAGGCGTGTCCTCTATTCCATGATCGAGCTGAACAACGGACCGGACAAGCCGCACCGTAAATGTGCGCGTATCGTCGGTGATACGATGGGTAAATACCATCCGCACGGCGACAGCTCAATCTACGGAGCACTCGTCAATATGGCGCAGGACTGGTCATTCCGTTATCCGCTTGTTGACGGACATGGAAATTTCGGTTCCGTCGACGGAGACGGCGCTGCTGCGATGCGATACACCGAGGCAAGACTTTCCAAGATTTCCATGGAAATGCTTGCGGACATCGGAAAAGATACGGTTGATTTTGTTCCGAACTTCGATGAGACGGAAAAAGAGCCTACAGTGCTTCCGTCCCGTTTTCCGAACCTGTTAGTCAACGGTACGACCGGTATCGCAGTCGGAATGGCGACCAATATTCCGCCGCACAATCTGCGTGAGGTCATTAACGGTGTGGTAAAGATCATTGATAACCAGGTGTTGGAAGACCGCGGAACCGATATCGAGGAGCTTTTGACGATCGTCAAGGGACCGGATTTTCCTACCGGAGGTACGATTCTCGGAACCGCCGGAATCAACGAAGCGTACCGTACCGGACGCGGAAAAGTCAGAGTCCGCGCGGTGACCAGCATTGAGCCGATGCAGAACGGCAAGAACCGCATCGTTGTGACAGAGCTTCCTTACATGGTAAACAAGGCGCGTCTGATCGAGAAGATCGCGGAGCTTGTCAGAGATAAGAAAATCGACGGCATCACCGATCTGCGGGATGAGTCCGACCGTCAGGGTATGAGAATCTGCATCGAACTCCGCCGTGATGTGAACCCGAATGTCGTGCTGAACCTTCTGTACAAGCATACACAGCTTCAGGATACGTTCGGTGTTATTATGCTGGCACTCGTTGACAATCAGCCGAAGGTCTTAAACCTTTACGAGATGCTCAACTATTACCTGATCCATCAGGAAGAAGTTGTCACCAGAAGAACGAAATATGATCTGAACAAGGCGGAAGAACGTGCTCACATCTTACAGGGATTATTAACAGCACTTGATAATATCGATGAAGTTATCAACATTATCCGCAGCAGCAAGAACACCCAGGAAGCAAAAGACCGCTTAATGGAGCGTTTTGCGCTGACGGACGTACAGGCACAGGCGATCGTGGATATGCGTCTGCGTGCGCTGACAGGTCTGGAACGCGAGAAGCTGGAGAACGAATACGCGGAATTGATGGAGCGCATCACAGAGTTGAAGGCAATTCTTGCCGACAAGAAAAAGCTGCTCGGCGTTATCCGTGAGGAGATTCTTCTGATCGCCGACAAGTACGGGGATGACAGAAGAACATCCATCGGTTTTGACGAATATGATATTTCCATGGAGGATTTGATTCCGGTTACCAATACCGTCATTACCATGACGAAGCTTGGATATATCAAGCGTATGAGCCTTGACAATTTCCGTGCGCAGAACCGCGGAGGCAAGGGAATCAAGGGAATGGAGACCATTGATGACGATTACATCGAGGAACTTCTGATGACGACATCGCACCATTACCTGATGTTCTTCACGAATACCGGCCGTGTATACCGCATGAAGGCTTATGAGATTCCAGAGGCAAGCAGAACCGCGCGCGGTACCGCAATCATCAACCTGCTTCAGCTGCAGCCGGGCGAGAAGATTACTGCGGTCATTCCGATCCGGGAGTACACCGAGGGACATTTCCTTTTTCATGGCGACAAAGAAAGGTATCGTGAAGAAGACACCGATTACCGATTATGCAAATGTGAGAAAGACAGGTCTTGCAGCCATCAATCTGCGCGAGGACGACGAGCTGATCGAGGTGAAGAAGACCGATAATAATCAGGATATTTTCCTTGTCACCAAATACGGACAGTGTATCCGGTTCAAGGAGACAGACGTAAGAAAAACAGGCAGAACATCCATGGGCGTCATTGGTATGAACCTGACAGACGGAGATGAGGTCGTCGGCATGCAGATGGAATCCCAGGGAGATTCCCTGATGATCGTTTCCGAAAAAGGTCTCGGAAAGTGCACGTTAATCTCCGAGTTTACCACACAGAACCGTGGCGGTAAGGGTGTGAAGTGCTACAAGATTACCGAGAAAACAGGTAATATCGTCGGTGTCAAGGCAGTCAACCATGACAATGAAATAATGTTAATCACGACAGAGGGTATCATTATCCGCATTAAGGTAGCGGATACGGCACTTCTTGGACGTATTACCTCCGGTGTCAAGCTGATCAATCTGGACGAGAATGTGACTGTGGCAAGCATTGCGAAGGTGCGCGAGAATAAGGAGCTTGAGACAGCCGATACTTCTGAGCTTCTGACCGATGAGGAAGAGGCGGCAAGCGCGGCTCTTGCAGCAGAAAATGCGAAGAAAGCAGCCGGTCAGTCAGACAATTCCGAGACGGATGACGAGCTGATGGATGAGCTGTTGAAGCGTGCTGAAGACGATGCCAAGGATGACAGTGACGAGGAATAAGCATTTTTCTAAAAATAAAAGAAAAATAAAAAATATAAAAAAAATATAAAGATACATTTGACATCGTATAGCCTTTTATATATGATAGAGTGTGAAGAGAGATTTTACAATTAAGGAGGAACAGGTTATATGAGTACTTATGGAGCAATTCTTGGAGCAAGCATCGGTGTCATTCTGTTATGTCTTGTTGTTATGGTAGCATGCTATGTGTTATATGCAGTTTCCCACATGAAGGCATTAAAGGCACTGGGATACAAAAATGCATGGCTTGCATGGATTCCATACGGTGTATTTTATGCATGTGCGGATGCAGCAGCAGAGGGGGAAGGCGAGAAGGTAAAGTTATTTGGAAGCCTTGAACTTCCGGCAATGGTATTCAAGCTCTGGTGGATTTTACCGCTTGCACTGTTGTTTATTCCGGTAAACGGCACGGTAGAAAATGTCATCACAATCGTATTAAACGTTGTATTCTTAGGATGCAGCTACGCTAAGATGTATGCAAAGTTAGAGGGCAAGCAGGAGAGCGAGACACAGGCAATCGGCTGTGTATCCGGTCTGATCCCGATCATTGCAGTTGTAAAATTCCTGTCTTATAAGGGAAATAACTAAAATCGAAGATGTATCGGAACCCGCGGTCAAAAGACCGCGGGTTTTTCTTATTCCTTTATTTACTTTTGAAATACCAGGTGTTATAGTAAATCACGGATGATATTCCGCAGCGCGGAAATGATACCGGAGAAGAAAAGAGAACGAACCCTAGATCGCCAGTTTCCGACGGGACGTGGATCGAGGAGACCATGATTTCACAGGAAAGGTGCCGCATACTGCTTCCGGGAGGAGGCGTTTGTATTTCATTGAATGATGTACAGACCGAACGTATGCAGATCGGTTTTATCGGTGCCGGCAAGGTCGGCGTGTCACTTGGCAAATATTTTAAAGAAAAGGGCAGGAACGTAGGAGGTTATTACAGCTTGACCCGCGCGTCTGCTGCATGGGCAGCAGCATTTACACAGACAACCTGTTATGAAAGTTTAGAAGAAATCATCAGCAGTTGCGGCATGATTCTATTTACTGTACCGGATTCCGCCATCGCAGAAGTGTGGCGGCAGGCAAAGCCCTATGTATCCGGTAAAGTGATCGGTCATTGCAGCGGTCTTTACAGTTCAGACATCTTTTCAGACTGGGACAGCATGAACTGTCATGCATGTTCCGTACATCCTCTTGCTGCAATCAGCAGCAAAGAAAATGCATGGAGAGAATTATCCGGCGTATTGTTCACACTCGAGGGAGACTCCTCCTATGTGAAGGATCTGGAGACATTTTTCCATTCCATGGGCAATCGTACTCGTATCATTTCCAAAGAAGACAAAATCAAATATCACGCGGCGGCAGCAATCTCATCCAACTATATGACTGCCTTATTTTCCATGTCCGAGCAGCTACTTCTCGACTGCGGATTCGCACAGGAGGAAGCGCGAAGCGAGCTCTATGCACTTGCAAAGGGAAATCTGGATCACATTCTGACACAGGGATGCGTGCAGTCTCTCACAGGTCCGCTGGAGAGAAATGATTGTGCGACCGTAGAAAAACATATTTCCGCGTTAAATGTAAAACAGCGGAAAATATATACTTCCTGTGCCGAATATCTCACAGATCTCGCACAGAGCAAGCATCCAGATCGTGATTACACGGAGATGAGAAAATTGTGCAGAAACGGGGAACACAGCCCGGGCGCGGAATGCGCGGAAACAGTGTGAACAGGAAAACACAGTCTATGCGCCTGGGGCGCAGGAAAAGTGGAGGGAAACATGAAAAACACAGTATTGACGTTACAGAAGCAGAAGGAAGAACACGATAAGATCGTCATGGTGACGGCTTATGATTACACGACGGCAAAGATCATGGATGAAGCCGGTGTCAACACGATCCTCGTCGGGGATTCATTGGGAATGGTAATGCTCGGATATGAGGATACGCTCTCTGTGACCATGGAAGATATGATTCATCACACGGCAGCGGTTTCACGCGGTGCAAAAGATGCATTTGTAGTTGCGGATATGCCGTTTATGTCCTACCAGACATCCGTGTACGACGCAGTGGTCAATGCCGGAAGACTGATGAAGGAAGGCCGCGCGAATGCGGTAAAGCTGGAGGGTGGTGTGGAATTTGCACCTCACATCGAGGCGATCGTGAAGGCATCCATTCCGGTTGTGGCGCACATCGGATTGACCCCCCAGTCTGTCAATGCATTCGGTGGATTCAAAGTGCAGGGAAAAGATGTGGAGGCAGCGAAAAAGCTTCTGGCCGACGCGAAGGCAGTGGAAGCGGCAGGTGCCTGCATGGTCGTGATGGAGTGTGTGCCGGCGAAACTGGCAGCTAAGATATCAGAAGAACTTACGATTCCGACCATCGGTATCGGTGCGGGAGCAGGCTGTGACGGACAGGTGCTCGTCTACCAGGATCTGCTCGCCATGTATGGTGATTTCCGTCCGAAATTTGTAAAAGTATTTGCAAACGTAGGAGAAGTAATGCGCGAGGGCGTCAAAGCATATATCAAAGAGACAAAAGAGGGAACATTTCCGGGCGAGGAACATTGCTTTAAGATCGATGACTCAGTGATTGAAAAGTTATACTAAATGACAGATCATGCCGAAAGGAGCAGATTATGAAAATCGTATCAACCATAGAAGAAGTGAGAGCACAGGTGAAGGAGTGGAAAAAGGAAGGACAGAGCATTGGGTTTGTGCCGACCATGGGCTACCTGCATGAGGGACATATGAGCCTGATCGATGCAGCCGGAGAGAATGACAAGGTTGTTGTGAGCATTTTTGTCAATCCGATGCAGTTTGGGCCGACGGAGGATCTCGCAAGCTATCCGAGAGATCTGGAACATGATGCGAAGCTCTGTGAGGAGCACGGTGTGGATCTCATTTTCCATCCGACACCGGAGGAGATGTACGGGGATCAGTTCTATTCCTATGTGGATATGGATGTGCTGACCAAGGAGCTTTGCGGACTCAGCAGACCGGTACACTTCCGCGGCGTGTGCACGGTTGTGACAAAGCTTTTCAATATTGTGACGCCGGATCGCGCATATTTCGGACAGAAAGACGCACAGCAGCTTGCGGTCATCAAGAGAATGGTGAAAGATCTGAACATGCCGCTTACGATTACCGGCTGCCCGATCATCCGTGAAGCGGACGGACTTGCAAAAAGTTCCCGCAACACCTATCTGTCTATAGAGGAGCGGGAGGCAGCGCTCGTGTTAAGCCGTTCCATCTTCCTTGGAAAAGAGATGGTCGAAAAGGGAGAGCGCGACTGCAAAAAGGATTCTTGCCGCAATGACAGCGGAGATTGAAAAAGAGCCTCTTGCAAAGATTGACTATGTAAAAATCGTAGATCTTGATACGATGCAGCAGGTAGAGAAGATCGACAGAGGAATCCTTGCCGCGATAGCGGTCTATATCGGAAAGACAAGACTGATCGATAATTTTATGTATGAATTGGAGAACTAGGCGATGACAATTACAATGTTGAAAGCAAAAATACACCGCGCAACAGTAACACAAGCGGAATTAGACTACGTTGGGAGCATTACCGTGGATATGGATCTGCTGGAGCAGGCGGGAATCCTGGAATACGAGAAGGTACAGATCGTGGACGTCAACAACGGCTCCCGCTTTGAGACCTACACGATTGCCGGAGAGCGCGGCAGCGGCGTAATGTGCTTAAACGGTGCGGCGGCACGCATGGTGCAGACCGGCGACAAGATTATTCTGATGGCATACGCGCAGGTGATGCTGGAGGAAGCATCAGAGCTTCGTCCAACGGTGCTTTTCGTGAATGAGAAAAATAAAGTCACAAAGGTGACAAATTACGAAAAACACGGAGAAATCGGATAATATTTCTTGCATATCCCCCGGGGTCATATGTTATTTCTAAATAACAAAGAGTATAATGAACGTAAGACAGGGGGGGAACTGCATGACGATCAAGGAAGCGGCTGCAAAGACGGGTCTGACAGAAAAGACCATACGCTATTATGAAGCGCAGGGCCTGATTCATCCGGCGATGGAGGAAAAGAACGGGCGCAATTTCCGGACATACACCGAAAAAGAGGTGCGGGAACTCTGCAACATTGCGGTTCTCAGGAAAATGCGCTTTACGATAGAGGAGATCCGTCAGCTGCAGCGGAAGCAGACGGATACAGGAATGTCTCTTTACCGCCTACCGGCGCAGGATCGAGCAGGAAATGAAAGAGATTTCCGAAATTTACGGGCTCGTGTCCGGCATGAAGTCGGAAGAAATGCAGGACATAGCGGACATTGCAGCAGGAGCAGAGAAATATCTAAAGAAAGCTTCTCTTCCACAGACGGATCTCTCACCGGATTTTGGCCGTATCGATGCGATGGAGCACAGACAGATGACCCGCTCGGTCCGCACGATCAATGTGAGAGGAAAGAGGGAGCATCTTTCCGACACGCTTAAATATCGTACAGGCGCGCATTGTCTTTTACCTTATGGAGCAGGAACACACATTTACGGAACTCTGCCATTACTGTATGGCACAGGGGATTACGCGTGATCCCCGCGCAGTCAGAAAAGCCGTGAATAAAATGAAGCGCAGGAAGATCGTTTCCGAAAAAACGGAGTGTGCCGGGCATTGATTGATCCGAAAAATATCAAAGCCGCGGACATTGAGCGCATGGTGCAGATTGCCTCCACCGGATCGGGCGACCAGCTTTTCATCTACAACTGGAATCCGCCCGGAGGTGTCAGCTCCATGCCTTATACCGGGATTTAACACAAAAAGGATTGTTTCATAAATTTCAATGGACTATAATGATTCTTATGAGTACGTGGAAAAGGCATTGGACAAAGGAGAATGATTATGCCGCAGAATTTTTATGAACTGGTCTGGATTTTTATTATCTATGCATTTATCGGTTGGTGTACCGAGGTATCCTACGCTGCACTCGATACCGGAAAGTTCGTGAACCGTGGATTTTTAAACGGTCCGTACTGTCCGATCTATGGGTGCGGCGTGGTGATTGTGGTGGCCATCCTGACACCTCTGAAAGAAAATCTGCTGATCCTGTTTGCAGGATCTTTTCTTCTCACCTCTGTGCTGGAGTACATTACGGGTTATATTCTGGAAAAAGTATTTCACAACAAGTGGTGGGACTATTCTGACAAGCCATTCAACATCAAAGGTTACGTCTGCCTGAAGTTTTCGATCTACTGGGGACTGGCATGTACCTTTATCATGGATATCATTCATCCGATCATCTATGCCGCCATCCGCTTTATTCCGTTCGTGCTTGGCGTAGTGCTGCTCAGTATTATCATGTGCGTGTTCGCGGCAGACTGCATCATCACGGTCACGACGATTCTGAAATTCAATAAGCGCTTAAAGGTCATGGATGAGATGGCGGCGTCTATTCACCGGCTGTCCGATGAGATCGGCGAAAATATCTATGAAAATGTGACAGACGTTATTGAAAAATCCGAGAAATTCCAGAAAACACATGTGGAGCTGATGGATAAGATCAGCGAGACGAAGGAAAATATTTACGGGCTGCCGCAGACAGCGAAGGATAAACTTGCGGAGACGACGGGAGCGGCGAAGGATAAGCTTGCGGAGACGACGGGAGCGGCGAAGGATAAGCTTGCGGAGACGACGGGAGCGGCGAAGGATAAGCTTTCAGAGACCAAGGAGAGCATTTCGGAACTGCCGCAGACAGCGAAGAACAAGCTTGCCGAGAAGGCAGAGAATTATGCAGCTTCCCGGGAAGAGAAAAAACGCGAACGGGAGCTTGCACTCGAGGAGAAAAAGCGCGAGCGCGCAGAACTTATGGAGCGCTACGAGAAGCTGTACGAGGAGAAAAGCTTTGGTTTTAAACGTCTGATGAAAGCCTTCCCGGATATGAAGTCGCGGGATAACAACGAGACACTGGAAAAATTCAAGATCCATTTTAATATCAAAAAGAAAGACGAAAACAAAAAAGATCAGGCATCCTAAACGCCACATACACAGCAGACAGGGAGAGGAAGAACGGTATGATAAGAACAATTCAAACAGATGAGATTACAAAAAATATCAAAGAAATGTGTATACAGGCAAATCATTATCTTTCCGCGGATATGGATGCGGCGATGAAGCATGCCGCTGACACAGAACAGTCTGAACTTGGGAAAAAGATTTTACATCAGCTGCAGGACAATTTAAAGATCGCGGACGAGGAGATGATTCCGATCTGTCAGGACACCGGAATGGCAGTGATCTTTCTGGAAGTCGGACAGGACGTCCACTTTGAGGGCACAGCGATTGAGGATGCCGTCAACGAGGGTGTCCGCCAGGGATACACAGAAGGATTCCTGCGCAAATCCGTGGTCGGCGATCCACTGATCCGTGAAAACACAAAAGATAACACGCCGGCAGTCATTCATTATTCCATCGTGCCGGGCGATCAGGTAAAGATCACTATGGCGCCGAAGGGATTCGGCAGTGAAAATATGAGCCGCGTGTTCATGTTAAAACCGGCGGACGGCATCGAGGGCGTCAAGCATGCAATCCTTACCGCCGTGAAGGATGCGGGACCGAATGCATGTCCGCCGATGGTCGTCGGAGTCGGCATAGGAGGTACATTTGAAAAATGTGCGCTTCTCGCCAAACAGGCGCTGACGAGACCGGTCGATGAACATTCCGATATCCCCTATGTCAAAGATCTCGAGGAAGAGATGCTCTCAAAGATCAACCAGCTTGGAATCGGACCGGGAGGACTCGGAGGAACGACGACGGCGCTTGCAGTCAATATCAATACCTATCCGACGCACATTGCGGGACTTCCGGTGGCTGTCAATATCTGCTGCCATGTCAACCGGCATGTAGTGAGAACCCTGTAAGATCGTGGTGCATGTAGCATGTAATGCGCGCAGAAAAATAAAAAACGACAGGTTTTCCACAAAATGAAAATCCAATGTTGATAAGCAGGAGGTTTGAAAGAAAGATTATGGATAAGTATATTACAATGCCAATTACAGAAGAAACTACCGCAGAATTAAAAGCGGGGGACTATGTCTATCTGACAGGAACCATGTATGTGGCGCGCGATGCGGCGCATAAGCGCATGATCGAGGCGCTGGATGAGGGAGGAGGAGCTTCCGATAGACATCAGGGATGCGACGATCTATTATATGGGACCGTCTCCCGCCAGGGAGGGGCGTCCGATCGGATCTGCCGGGCCGACCACAGCCACCCGCATGGATAAGTATGCGCCGAGACTGTTGGATCTCGGTGAAAAGGCGATGATTGGAAAAGGAAAGCGCTCAAAAGAAGTCGTAGACGCAGTGATCCGCAATCATGCCGTCTATTTTGCAGCCATCGGCGGAGCCGGCGCACTGCTTTCCAAATGCATCACAAAATCTGAGATTGTATGTTATGAGGATCTCGGAGCGGAGGCAATCCGCAAGATCGAGGTAAAAGATTTCCGGTCATCGTCGTGATCGACCGTGAGGGAAACAACCTCTACGAGACAGCAATCCGACAGTACCACACCCTCGAGGAAATGTAGCAGGTCATTTTCCTGCAACAAAAAAGAGCCTTTCGGCTCTTTTTTATTCCGGTCTTATTCCAGAACAAGCAGCAGAGACATTTTGAAGCGTCCCTTTGCGGTTACGCTGTGCAGACCGTTCTTCTCAAAACGGAAGCTCTCACCTGCGTTTAAGGTATAGTCGGTACCCTCGTATCCGATGACAGCGGTACCCTCAAGCGCGGTCAGGATTGCGTTGCCCGGTGCGCGGTGTGGTGTCAGTCCGGTACCCTCATCGAATGCCATGAGGACAAACTTCATCGTATCGTTGTGTACGATATCCACGTTTGCAATACTTCCCTCCTCGTAAGAGATCAGTTCCTTCAGATTCAATACCTCTTTTGCTTTAACAAGATCGTTCATAGTGTTCTCCTTTTTTGTAATAATTTCTGTATAGATACAACCCTCGCCGGTTTTGACGCCGCAGAGAGTTCTCTCCGGTACGAGCAATATCTCATCCGGGTGCAGATCCATTGTTTCCGGCTGTTCACCGATGAGAAACGTTCCGGTGCCGGCGGCTCCGATATAGATGGACATCGTATCGTAGCTTTCCGGTGTGATGGATGTGCCTGCGCCCAGGGAAAACCAGGTAGCGGAATTGGAAGTGCCGAGTCCGGTATTTCGTGAGATGGTCATCTCCGCGCGGATCGGGCGCTTTGCTGCGATGGTAAATACGCCTTCTGACATAGTAGATCCTTTCTGTCACATCGCTTTGTCTGTCAGGGAGACAGGGACGATGCTTTTTATTTTTTTCTGATGATGGCTGAACTCATTGACAACCACATTGACGTCAAAGGACACGGAAATATTCTTTTCTGTCAGAACCTTCTCCGTGCTGCCGTAGAAAAAAGTGCCTTTGTGATTCATCATAAAAAGCCTCGTCGGCGACAGACACGGCGTTGGTCGGATAGTGCGTGTTCATGATTGCGCTGATGCCGTCCTCGTGGGAGAGCCGGTCGATCATGTTGAGAACCAGAATCTGATTGTGAAAATCAAGACCTGTCTCCGGCTCGTCGAGAATGATCAGCTTCGGTTCATTGATCAGTGCGCGCGCAATCAGTACCATCTGAAGTTCTCCGCCGCTCATGCGGTTGCAGTCCTTTTTGGCAAGATGCGTGATGCCTGTTTTCTCCATCATGGCTTCCGCCATCTCAATCTCCCGTCTGCCGGGCTGTTCAAAAACGCCAAGATGCGAACAGCGGCCGAGCATGACCATTTCCAGTCCGGTGTAGGAAAAAGCAAAACCGTGGCTCTGCGGAATGTAGGAGACATTGCTCCACAATTCCTTTGGTTTTAATGTTTTGATGTCCTGCCCGTACAGAAAAGTCGCACCCTCTCTCCAGGGGAGCAGACCGATCATGCATTTTAATAGTGTGGTCTTTCCGATACCGTTGGGACCTAAGATTGCTAAAATATGACCTTCCTCTAATGAGAGATTGATATCAGGTAATATTATATCCTGTTTGGGATATCCAAAACAGCCATTTTTTATTTCAAGAATCATTGCAGATTGCTCCTGTTCTTATTCAGCAGTGAAATAAAGACCGGTGCTCCGATGATGGCGGTCAGAATGGACAGCGGAAGCTCGATGACGCTGATGGTTCTTGAAAGTGTGTCAATCAGAATCATAAAGCTTGCACCGAGACTTAAGCTGATGGGAACCACATAACGGTTGTTGCTTCCGACAAGCATTCTGGCGCAGTGCGGGACTAAGAGACCGATCCAGCCGACCTGACCGCACATGGATACCGCCGAGGCGGTAATGACCGTCGACGCCAGGATGAATATCATTTGTGTCCGTTTTAAGTGGATGCCGCTGGCTTTCGCTTCATCCTCGCTTAAGGATAAAATATTCAGTCTCCATCGGAGCAGATAGATGATGACGATTCCAATGAGAATGAGCGGAGAACCGATCAGCAATTTTTTATAAGTGGCGCTTGTGAAGCTGCCCATCAGCCAGTAAGTAATTTCCGGAAGCTTGTCCTGTGGGTCGGCAGTATATTTCAGCAGAGAGCCGATGGCGTTAAACAGGGAGGAGGCGATTACGCCTGCCAGCACCAGATAGACCATAGAGCGGTTCTCATTTTTTCCTGCGATCTTTAACGTAAAAAATACGGAGGCAAGTCCGAACGCAAGTGCAATGAGCTGTGTCTCCAGAATACCGCAGGAAAGGATGATCGCAAGGATCGCTCCCACGCAGGTGCCGCTGGTAACACCGAGAATGTCCGGTGTTGCCAGTGGATTGGAAAACAGCGATTGGAACGTGTTTCCTGCGCAGGTAAGACCTGCTCCCACAATAATTGCCATCAGAATACGCGGCAGCCGCAGATTGATTACAATGGAGTAATTCTGCGCATGTCCTTCATTTCCCGTGAGAACATCGCGGAAAACAGCGATCACGTCGCCGACCGGCACATTCATTCTGCCGAGGCAGATACAGATCAGTGCGGTGACAAGCGGCAGCAGTATCATTAAGAGAATGGCAAGCGGTGTAAAATGCCCCCGTTTGATCAAAAAATTATCATTCATCAGTACTGAAGCATTTCCTCCATTTCCTCATCGGTAACATCGTAGCCATACCAGTCATGGTAATATTCACGGATGGTATCTTCCAGAGGATAGTCTGCGAAAACTTCCGGGTAAGTGTTGCATGCAAGCCATGCGAATACCAGCGGAGCGTCCGGGTTTGGTGTAAACCAGTTCCACATGCCGAGCGTTGTGTCATAGACACGTCCGTCCTGAACAGCTTTGATGGAGGAGAAATCGGTTCCCTCTACCCTGTTCTCCAGCACGTCCTCCGAGGTAAGACCGATGAGTCCCGGGCCGTCGACAAACAGAATATCCGGATTCCAGTCGTAGATCTGTTCCATGCTCACCTGTGTAAAGCCGGTTGCCTCCGCGGCAACGTCCGTGACACCTAAGTGTTTCATCCAGTAGGTACCAAAGGTTCCGTTGCCGGATACCTGCGGTACGCCGTCGCTGTATTTCCACAGAATCAGTGCGCTCGGACGCTCATCCTCCGGAACGGCTGCAATCCTTGCCTCCACATCCGCAACAATCTCGTCGCCGGCAGCAGTGAAAGCATCGGTCTTGCCTTCCTCACCGAAGACATCCTCCAGAAGATCCAGCCACTGTTTGTAGCGGTTTAACGGATCAGCTTCTGTCTCGTGACCGACGGTTGCAAATCCGATACACGGAATGCCGCTCTCCTGTAAGATCTCTGCGTGTGCCGTATTGCCGGCATTGTATAAGATGACATCCGGTTCTAACTTCATGATTTCCTCGATATTCAGATCACTCTGTGCATAGACGGTATCCGCGGATTCCATCAGTTCCGGTGCGATATTTTTGAGAACCGTCTTTGAGATGGTATCCTTGAAAGAACCGCAGTAGCCTACGATATAAGGAGCTTCCCCGCCGAAATAGGACATGTAGGTGGAGAGAATCGGAATCTGGTCAATCACTACGCGGGTAATGTGATTCGGAACTTCCACAGTGTTGCCGGCATGGTCAACCACAGTGTGGGTGCCGGTGTCCTCGGTGGCAGCAGTTTCAGTGTCTACGCTCTCCGCCGATTCGGAAGCGGCAGCAGTCTCGGTGGCTGCTGTGGCTCCGTTATCTGAAGTATTCTCTGTTCCGGAAGCCGTATTGCTTCCGCAGGCTGCAAGCTGCAGTACCATGGCAGCTGTCAATAATGCAGCGGTAAGTTTTGTCTTTTTTATCATATTTCCTCCCTCTGAACGGTATCAGTATGTAATTATTGGTTAGTTAAAACTAACCAACGAGACATAGAATACTGGAAAAGGAAAGAAAAAGCGGTTGCTATTGCAACCGCCTCAAAAAAAGATTATATTGCCAGAAAATCCGGATCAAGAATCTGCAGCCTGGAACCCGAAAAATTCAGAATCCCCTCGTCGCGCATTTTGCAAAGTTCGCGGGAGAGAGCGCTCCGGTCCGCGTAGAGATATTCCGAGAGTTCTCTGCGGGTGTAAGGAAGGCAGACCGTTCCGTCCGGTGCGATCTCTAACGTCTGCAGATAGATCTTTAACTTGTCCCGCAGCTTTTTCTGACTGAGAATCCGTATTTTGCTGTTAAAAAACATCACCTGGCGCGCAAATTCCTGCATCAGATTGGTGGTGACCTGCATACGGCAGGAGCAGGAAAATGTTTTTTCCGACAAGAGCGCGGCAAAATCGAGCATCAGGATCTTGCTTTTTTCCACGGTGTGAATGTAGACATGACTCGCTACCTGTCCGGCCACACAGACTCGGCGCCGAAGACATCGCCGCTTCGCAGATGATTGATGATGATCTGGTTCCCGTTTTCGTCGACCAGATATTCTTCCAGCATGCCGGTGAGCAGAATGCCGGAGCAGCCGGAGGAATCCCCGAGTGCGGCGATGGATGCATTCTGCGGATAATCGACCACGCGCGCATTTAAGCAGCGCAGGACATTGGGATATTTATCTTTTGGTAATTGGCGGAAGATACTGGAATGTTCCAGTACATCCTGATATAGAGCTGTTTCAATAATCATATATTTCCGGTTGCCGCTGCAACCGCCCTCCGTTTTTGAAATCAGGTAAAATAATGAGTTAGTCAACTCTAACATTATAACTTTGCCGGCAGGAGAAGTCAAGGTTTACATAAAATCAATTTCGGGAAGGATACCATCCGTCCGGGGAGCAAAATTCAGAAGTGAAAAACAGGAAAAAATAGGGTATAATCTGGATATGCGGAGGTGGGAAGGGTATGATACTGAATACAGGAAGCAGGACAGACATACCGGCGTATTACAGCGACTGGTTCTATGAGCGGGTCCGCGCGGGAGAAGTTCTGGTGCGCAATCCGTATTATCCCACGCAGATAACAAGATACCGGATCGACCCTGCGGTGGTGGATGCACTTGTATTCTGTACGAAAAATCCGCTGCCTATGCTGGACCGCCTTCCGCTGCTGGATGCGTTTATCATGTTCTGGTTTGTGACGATCACGCCTTACGGCAGGGAGATAGAACCTCGTGTGCCTGATAAGAACCTCATCGCGGAGGCATTTTGCAGATTGTCGGAGAGCGTGGGAAGAGAACGTGTCAGCTTCCGTTATGATCCCGTCTTTTTAAATGAGACCTACACCGAGCAGTATCATGTGGAAAAGTTCGGGGAGCTTGCAGAGAAGCTGTCCGGATATACCGGGCAGTGCGTGGTGAGTTTTATTGATTTATATGAAAAAACCAGGCGGAACTTTCCGGGCGTAAGGAGCGTCGGAAAGGAGCAGCAGGAGCGTCTGATTGCGGCGTTTTCCGAGATAGCGGAAAAGCAGCATCTTCAGATTCATCTGTGCTGTGAGAACCGCAGTCTTGTCCGGCAGAATGTGGATGCGGACGGTTGTTTATCGCAGTCTGTATTGGAACGTGCCATCGGGTGCAGATTGAAGGTGCCACAGCAGAAACGGGCGAGAGGTGAGTGCTCCTGCCTGCTCGGCGCGGACATCGGTGCTTATAACACCTGCGGACATGAATGTCTGTACTGCTATGCCAACTATGACAGCCGCACCGTCCGGGAGAACCGGCTGCAGCATGATCCCCGCTCGCCGCTTCTGATCGGGCATGTGCAGAGCACAGACATTGTAAAAGATGCAATCCAGCGTTCCTGGAAAGATCCACAGATGAGTATTTTTGATTTGTATTGATAAAAAAAGTAAAATCATGCAGGAGGTACCACAATGAAAAAAGAGTTGAACTGGGCAGCATTGGGATGCGGTGTCATCGCAAATGAAATGGCACAGGCCTTAGAGCATATGGGAAAGCATCTCTACGCGGTCGGCAACCGCACACATGAGAAAGCGGTCACATTTGCGGAGAAGTACGGTGTACAGAAGGTATACGACGATTTTCAGGAAATGTTCCATGATCCCGACGTAGATGTCATTTACATTACCACGCCGCACAATACACATATCGAATTCGCCCGCGAGGCACTTGCAGGCGGGAAGCATGTGCTCTGTGAAAAATCGGTCATGTTAAACAGCCGTGAACTTGCGGAGGCGATTGCGCTTGCAGAGGAGCACCACGTTGTGTTTGCAGAGGCGATGACGATCTGGCACATGCCTTTATATAAGAAGCTCTGGCAGATTGTTGAGACGGGGGATGGAGAGATTCCGGCACTCGGGAAGGTGCAGTTTATCCAGCTCAATTTCGGCAGCTACAAGGAATATAATATGAAGAACCGGTTCTTCAATATGAATCTGGCAGGTGGAGCACTCTTAGACATCGGTGTCTATGCACTTTCCATTGCAAGAAGCTTTATGTCAAGCCAGCCTGATCAAGTACTTTCCCAGGTAAAATACGCACCGACCGGCGCGGATGAACAGGAGGGAATTCTTCTGATGAATCCGGACGGACAGATGGCGGCGCTGTCGCTGTCCCTACACTCCAAACAGCCAAAGCGCGCTGTAATCAGCTGTGAAAAAGGATATATAGAGATCATGGAATATCCGCGCGCCGATCGTGCTATCGTTGTGGAAGCAGAGACCGGAAAGGTGCATGAGATCACGGCAGGTACAACGGCGGATGCATTATTATATGAAATGACAGACATGGAAGACGCCATCTTGAACGGAAATACCGGGGTGATGCGGTTAAAAGATACCCGTGACGTCATGG
>VOFG01001645.1_pt1 | contig 48158 bp, 45 predicted proteins | sample 5384171 | NCBI WGS metagenome assembly VOFG01 (sample SAMN12384726, study PRJNA508395) | human gut metagenome | isolation source: healthy gut F | host: Homo sapiens
CAGACTATTTCTTTTGTGTCTTTATTGATTATGGCAATCTTATTCCAGCCGGAACCACCGACCAACAGATGCTGAGGGGGAACTGCCTTGAGCAAACGGTGCAACAAGGAATAAAGCAACTAACAATATAAAATTCTTCATACTACACATCATTACATTCGATTAGCTATTCTGTTTCTGCCTTCTCGCGAAAGAGATAAATCCAATCAGCGCGACCAAAAGTGCCGACAGCAAAAGATAGACAAACATTCCTCCGACATGGTCGTTTTGTCCATAGGAATGCATACCACTCAGGAAATAATTCACTCCGAAGAACGTCATCAACACACTGTAAAAAGCGACTACCGAAGCTATGTTGAACAGCCATAGGCTGTTTCTGAACGGCACCAGATGAAGATGAGTGACAATGGCGTAAACGATCATCGTAACCAGCGCCCACGTCTCTTTCGGGTCCCACCCCCAGTAACGTCCCCACGACTCATTAGCCCAGATAGCTCCAAGAAATGTTCCTATCGTCATCAAAGCCAGTCCAATCAGAAGAGACATTTCGTTGATAATACTCAATTCTTTTATCCGCTGTGCCAGCACTGCCTTCTTAAGACTCATCATCACCAGATTGACCAGTCCGAGCAGGCAACTGATACCGAAGAATCCGTATGCACCTACAATAACAGCTACATGAAACATCAGCCACGGCGACTTGAGAACAGGAACAAGCGGATTTATCTGCGGGTCCATCCAGTTCAGTCCCGATACAAACAAGATGACTCCACCGAACAACGTAGCCAAAGCGAAAGTCAGCAGACTACGACGCGCGAACAGCCAACCGGCAAAAACCGTAGCCCAGGCAACGTAGACCATTGTTTCATATGAATTGCTCCATGGAGCATATCCTGCAATATACCAGCGCATCCCCATTCCGTACGTATGAAGAAAAGAAAAACCGCCAGGACAGCCACACCAAGTGCCCGACTTGCCCAACGCATCCAACGGGCACGCTTGAATAAAGAAGCAAAAGCAAACACCAGCAATAACCCGCCAAAAAATCAGATATCCTTTCTTGCACTGGCTGAACACATCCAAACGGTTATATTTTATCTCCGCCTCCCTTTTCCCGGAAGTGACACCGGCTATCTTATTCTTTGCCTGTTGATAAGTGGAAATCATACCTACTATTTCATCAGGCTTTGTCCAGTCGCCACTCTGCAAGGAAGTCTGTACTTCTTCCACATACCAAGCCAACACCCGGGAGACAAACATCGAGTCCTTTCCCGAAAAAGCCGACAAATCATCCCCGGAGCATACCACGTATGTTGCGGGTCGTCTTCTTTCGGAAAGAGATTCAACAGCTGCCAATTAAGCAACTGATGAAAGATGTTAATCTGCTCGTCAAACTTAATCAGGTCTTTATCAAAACGAGTCCGCGCAGCAGGCATCTTACCGTATGCTTCTTCCAACTTCTTCTGCAATTTATAATTCCCGTCCGCATCAAATACATCCATATAGGCGCATTGTCCGGACGGCAACTGATAAAAGTCACTCAATTCCTTGCCGGGAACAGCAATAAATGGAATATACGTCCAATGTTCCGGCATTGTCAAAACACTAAGAAGAAACTGGTCGGAATTTAAAGAATAAAAGGAATCAGACTTATGCAGTTTCCTCAATACTTCAGACGAGAAGGTATTGACAGGAAGTACACGCCCTCTTCCCGACTGAAGAGGCAATGCACCAAAACGGGCAGCATGCCCGCTATCAATGACGTCTTTCAGCACTGCCTCCCTCGCTTGTACCGAGGTCTCACCGGCATGAACCGTCAAAGAAGAGAGCGTCAGCAACATAAGGAAGAACGAACAACGCAACTCCTTCAACCGCCGGCTGAGTAACATAAAGCGTGAACGCCTGTCTACAAAACACAATACCAGACCGAGCAACAGAACAGCATATCCGGTGTAAGTGATGGTACGTCCAGCCACATCACGGTTGACAGAAAGCACCGTACCCTGTTCATCCTGATCATAAGAAGCCTGAAAGAAACGATAACCTTTCACATCCAGCACATTATTCATATAAACCCGTTCCGAAATGACTTCTCCATCCAGATGTACCAGCAACTCACTTTCATACGCAGACGGGCTGGACGTACCGGGATAACGGGTTAATGTAAAATTTATCAGTTCCACACTAAAAGGCAGCGTATGGTAAGTCACTTCACCGGCGTGACGGACAGCGAAGCGATTGCTCGTCTCTCCCTCACGCAAATGAAGAATACCTTCCTCACCATAAAGATGAGATACCAATGCTCCCAGCAGAATTAGAATGAAAGCCCCGTGAGTAACTAACATTCCCCATTTGCGCATTTTCAGCGAACGTTGCCTGATAACGATAGCCAACCAATTGAGTACTATCAAAAATTGAAGAAGGAAAAACACAGGAGAACAGTACACCACCGATCGGGCTACTTCACTCCCCTGATACTTCTCAATAAAAGTAGCAATCGCCAAACCTGCGCCATATACAAGCAACAACACAATAGTCGTTGGTGAAAGGAAATCAGTCTTTTCAGAGTAGCTTTCATTAGTATATTCGATTAATCTTCGATAATGACACGGAAACCGACATTAAACACACATTGATAAGGATAGAATCCCTTACGTGAGTATGCTGTGGAATATTTCGGCCGTTCAATATACGAACCGCCACGAACCACTTTATATTCGGAAACCTTTTTCGGATTCTCTTTATACGGATAAGGGACATAATCTGAACGCGTCCATTCGGCAACATTGCCATGCATACAGTATAATCCGAACGGATTTGCCTCATACTTCTTTCCTCCTACCTGCACCAAACTTCCGTCCCGGAACCAACGCATTATACTGTTCGTTGGTCAACTCTTTTCCGACATCCAGAAACCCTTTTTTACTTCGGCCTTGAATGCAGGGGCTTGATCCGGATAAGCATCATTCGTTCCCATTACAAACTTGCCTGCCGGTACACGTACGAAAGTGATCTTTACACCATCAGCCACTTCCACATCTTTCCGAAGTCCTGTTTCCTTTTGATAACAGATTCTGAATATCTTCAGCCGTCAACGGCCATCTTTTCATCTTTACCGCTTTATGTTTTGCCGAAGTCACCTTTTCCGGCATTGCCGGACAGATTTCTCCTTTACCTTTCAGATAAGAAGCATAATCGGCAAACTCTTTACGCCAATCCACACCGGCATTGCCATATTTATCAGCCAGCTCCTTACGACGTGTATATTGGTCGTAACCATTCAACAGATCTGCATCGAATGTACCACGGCCCGGTGCATTCATATCAATCCACATAACCAGATGCTCCCATTCGTTGTCGGTCAGCTTCACATTATGATGTCCACGTTCCAACATACGAACAATCTCACTGGTAGAAGCATGGTACTCATACGGGCTCATGACATACATATCCGCTTCCGGCCCTTGGCGGTTCACATACGGATGGAAAGCCAGATAACTCTTCTGGAAATAACGTGTACCGCTCCAGTCGGTAATACCTACGGATGTCGTATCCTTGAAGTTCGGACGTTCCGGTTTGCTTCCATCGTGGCAAGCCACACAAGCACGATCAAGAATGGGTTGAATCTCATAAGCGAAAGTATAAGGGCGAACGCCGCCTTCCGCTATTTTCAATTCATGAGGTTGACGGGTAGAAGCCTGCACGCGTTTCCGAACAGGAATGGTATTCTGGTCTTCATGGCAACCGACACACGAAACGACTTCGCCCGGCATACCGGTCAGCCAGCTACGCATCCATTGTACGGCACGTCCGTTTTTATCCAACGGTTGCAAAGAAACAGGTGTATTGGCTGGAATCTTAAAGATAGCAGAGCCGTCTTTCTCCACAGGAACTGTACCCAGCAAACGCTTGATATCCCATCCTGCCTGGATACCGTGGTTATAATGATCGGATAATGTCCGGCGATACGCATACTCGTATGCATACACACGGAACGACTTGATCTCTCCACGCGGAACGCCTCTTAAGCCTTCGCCTTCATAGACATCCTGGATAAAGACAGTCGCTTCCTTTTCATTCGGTTTGATACGATCTGGGATTGCCGGAGGTATAGGAGTACTTTTCACCGGAACAGAATAGATCATACCGGCATCGTCGGCATTAGCAACCAATGTTAGGTTATCATAAATATCCACCAGGTAAATTCCCCAACGACTGTACGGAGACAGTTTGGCTGTTACCAAGAAAGTTTCGTCCGTCAGCGGATACGGTTTAATAAACTGCGGCCATACGCCGTTCACCAGTTCATCTTTTACTTCCGGAATGATCGGACGACCACGGAAAGGCAATTCCTGAATCATTCCTTTTTCTTCCTTACGGCTCTTTGCCGGATCAAAAATCATCAGACGACCGGAACGGGCCACTCCATGATGACCGGAGATAACTCCGACGAAACGGTTGGTATGCTTCGGTAACGGCTGCACATCGAAAATACTGTTCGGAAACATGGAACCGCTACCATACAGCGACTTCTGTTCGGTTCCGTCCGGATTCATGTGCATCACGATACGAGAGAAATAATGTGTCAGGTCGGTATACTCCCAACGGACATACATTACTTTTCCGTTTGCCATCACTACCGGATGCCAATTCGCATCCTGATCGAAAGTCAGACGGCGCAGGTAACCGTTACTGGGGTCATACAGAACCATATTACCAACCGCATCACTACCGTTTACACAAGGTACGCCTTGATAACCGATATTGGAGATCGCCAGCATACGTCCGTCAGGCAGATAGGTTCCATCGAAGAACTCCAGATCCGGTTCCGGGATATTGGTAACCTGCTTAGCCTCTCCGTTGTTGATATCCAATTCATGTACCTGCCATCTCCTTGTCGTATCCAAAGCGGTAAACATCAAACGTTTTCCGTCCCAGTTCAATACCAAGTCGGTAACGGAAGAACCGTCCACAGCCGGTTTATAAAGTACTTTCTCGCTCAATTCGCCACTTTGCAAGCCCGACAATTCAACCAGTTGAGCCTTAAAGTTCTTACGGCTGGCAGAACTTAGGTTCGACCAGTTGTTCGGCTGAATCCCCAGACTGCCCGCTCCAACGAAATTAGCTCTTTCGCCCAGATCGAACTTAACCGTCAACATTTTGTCGACATTCACATCCGGACTCATCAGCATCAACTTTCGTTTTAAAGTCAATGTTTTATTTGCCTTGTCGATAGCCTGAGCATCTCCGGTATAAATACCATCAAAACCACCAGCCAGCAACGACTTCAATTCACCGAAACGTTTATCCGCCAATACTGCATCAAATCCAGAACTTTTTTCATGATACCTAAAGCCTCCTGAATAGCTTCCGGCTTCATCCATTCCAGTTCAGCCTGTATCTCCAAAACAGACAGTAAGCGGACTGTCAGATCTTTATATGCTGCCATCCGTTTGGATAGACTCGACTGAACAGCAGCCTTGTCCAGTTCGGTCTGAAAATAAGAGTCGTTCTTTAACTCTTTCATCATAGCAACCAGTTCCTTTTGGGTCCTGTCAAGCTGTTCAGAGGTAACTTCCTCCTTTATCTCACAACTGGGTTGTGCGGATAATGTACCTCCCACTCAACAAACTGAAGGTCACACATCCTGTAATCAATAACTTCTTCCACATAGATGTTTATTTAATAACAAATTCGTCCATCGCTTTCCCATCCAGATACTCTTCATCCTGCGAAGCATACAGACCATCCATGATATAATCCACCTGCGGGAATGCAGCCAGTATTTTACGGATAAGTGTTGCTTTATCGGATTTATATATCGGAGCATTGGTATTCCACAATTGATCATGAATATCCTTTTCCGGTGCAGAAATGAGGATTTCTTTGATCTCCATCTGCTTCAGACGATTCAAATCGGCATCCAGACTGACCTCGTTATTCAACAGCAACGACAGGGCCGGAGCTAATGTAAAGTTCGGGCGGTTCACCTCCCCGACCAGTTTCTGAAGCCCCTCTATCGTATCAGGCGTACGGCCGACAGACTGTCTCAGCAACAAACGGATATTTTTCTTTGCCGCATAATCAGATAATACCTGGAAGGATTCTTTCAGCGAAGCATAAAACTGTTCCATCGTATAATTATTTTCGATGGTCCGCTGGGTAGAAATCAACAATTTGTCAGCACCTAGTATTTCCATCTTATCGATAACTCCTTTCATCGCCTCCATACTCTTCTGATAGAAAGGAGGATCATTATTTACAATTCTCAAATCCGGATACAGGTTCAGCCCCGAAGTCAGGTCGACCGTCATTTTCAGTTTCTGCCGTCCCAGCCAGCCGGCCTCCTGTTTCAAAGTCTCTTTTTCCCGGTTATGCAGATAACGCCAGTCGATCACGACACGGTCATAATGTTCGAAGAATGTCGGGCGTGAAAGGATTTCTTCCTTTACATCCTGGATATTACGCAGTACAAGCGCCCGTCCGATCGTATTCGCTACTGGAGTACTTTCCGGCATAACTGTCACGTCTGCCTTATTATCCAGGCAGACGCGGAAAATACGGACATTTCCACCAGCTATCGTATGGGCTGTGTTTTTACCAAACGATGTGTTCAGCATCACCTTAGGTGCATAGCCTACTGCCTGCATCTCCGAGCAATCGGTCGGTAATTCTTTTGATATAAACTATTTTTCCCGCCTTTGTTCCGATCGAAAACTCTTTTCGGTTCCCAAGACTCATTGGAGATCAGAACCGTATATTCGCCGTTTCCTCTCGTACAGGTCACAAGACTTAACTCCGGATTGGTTTCAAACAGTTGCACAGAAGTAAAAATATCTTCCATCAGTGCTTCCGTATGGTTCAGTATTGGATAAGGTTTATCCAACGGCTTTTCTTCCATCACCTTTACAGGCAATTCACATTGCGGTTGCTCTGTAACGCCATACGGAGAAGCGAGAACTGTCACTTTCCCTTTGCCTGCATTCAATTCGATGGCAGCCGGAAATTCATTACTTTTTTGCAATACAGTAGCGGAAGCCGGATAGATTAATTCGGCTAATGTGTAGGAGCACGCTCCTTGAATGACTCACCTTTATATGTAATCGGTGCAGTACATACCTTTGTCTTTTCTCCGGTACGGATACCGGCTATTCCATCCGGCATGTTCTTCAATGAACCAGCCGTAATGACCAGATGACCACCAGCGTGTATATAGGCATTCAGTTTATCATTAATCTCCTGCCCCGGATGCAGTTCATCGGCAATGACCAATACCGGATATTGTTTCAATACCCACAGCGGGGCATCACTCATCAGACAGTCAGCAATATCTCCGTAAGGGTTCGGAGTGATAAACCCTCTTTCATCTTTATAATAGGAAGCATCCTGATAACCCGGATACAAAACATCAAGCACTCCGTCCGTCAGATAATCCGGCAACTCATACGGCAGATTCCCCCATACTTTATAAGCCTGTCTGGAATATAGATGACGCGGGAAAGACCAGCCGGAAAAGAAATCGGTCATCAATGCTACCGGTGTGTACATCACACCCGGATCACCGTATTTATCTACCCATTTAACCGCACTCTGCTGTATCTTTCCGATGGGACTCAGCTTCTTATCATCTATCCGCATGGACCCTTCAAAACCGACAGCCACACAATCGTACATCAAATGAGTATAGATCAACCGTTTCAGCAATCCGAGAGAGGTTCCCTTCAGCGGACCTCCGCTATTGTAATCATTATCGATACCTTCCGCATTCGAATCGTACGATTTCCATCCCCAACGATTCCATACGGAAGCATTTCCGCACCAGTTTACACCATACTGTTTCCCGGCTCCACGGATAAATGAATAATAGATCTGTGAGTTAGGCAAACCCTGCGCCGTTTCAGCTCCGATCAGGGTATAAACGCCTTCTTTCAGAAAATAATGTCCGAAGTTCAGAGAAACAAGCGTCGCCATTTTGTTTCCCAACTGATCGCCCATTTCCTGAAAATGCCGCTGGAAATTAAAATATTGTTGTTTGCGATCTGCCCCTAAAGGATACATACGGGGAGCAAAACTACCGACATAACGCCCATCCTGTTCACCGTTATCCATGCCCAGCCAATGGTCGCCCAGTTCTTTCTCGAAAAGATCGAGTACGCCGTCCGGGATAACGAACTGGGTCCAGTACCCACCAGGACCAGAACCGGGAATATATCCCCAAAGGTCGAACAGATACAGGTTTCTTCTCTTTATCTCGGCAACGACCTCTTTCAGATTATCCTGAAAAACCAGCGGATAGGAAACCCACAGGATATCCCCTAGTTTATCTTTCACCACCCATTGATCGAGCTTTTTGCTTGTAATCTCCGGAGAGATCACGAAGGGCTATAAACTGAATTTTGTTATTAAAGAAAGAGGCATCCGGCGATTTCACATGATGACGTTGATAATCGGGATGATGGGACGGGGCATTTGATAGGGATACAGCTTAATACTGTTCTGTGCAAACGGTCGGTCAGGATACAACAATCCCAACGAAACAATAAGTATAAAAATCTTTTTCATAAATATTTATTATTGTTGTTACATTAACATAAAGACAACTGATAAACCGATTATCTTTTTATCACAACAAAGTTTTGTTTACTTTTTGCAAATCAGCATCTTTTCGTCCATAAAAAAGTTTATAAACGAAATAAATATATATATTTTCAAATATAGATCTATAAAACTGTTCAAATCAGATTAATCCAAAGAAGTCGATAAGTATTCTTTTAGAACCAAACGAAGTTGCGCTAACGCCTTCTTCTGATACAGTTTTACAGTATTAATAGAAATACCCATTTCTTCCGAAATCTCGGCATAGGTCAAATTTTTATATCGGCTCAGTTCAAAAACCCTTTTATACTGGGAAGGTAGTTCTTTCACTGCTTTATCAACCCGCTCTATCAACTCCCTAGAAAGAACGTAATCGAGGGGAGATTCATCCAGAGAAAACAAAGTACTCCTTTCTACAACAGTATCATCCAACTCCACATATTCAGGTTGATTTTGCCTAAGGTATGACAAGCACGCATTATGAACAGCCCTGACTAAATAAGCCCTGACGGAAGTAATAACCAATGTCTCTGTTTTCCCATAACCAGCGAAATACATCACCGACAACCTCCTCTATTATATATTTTTCCGTGATGTAAGAACGTGCCTCATAACAAAGAAAAACATAGTACTTTTTTGAATAAAAGCTCAAAAGTTTTATGATTTCCCTTCTTCAAGTCTAAAATCTCACCAACGACAGCCATTCTCCTGATTAAATGCATTCCCTTATTAATGCATATATATATGTATTTCAGTTTGTTAATTAAGCCTCAATACCATTTGCCAAATAAAAATGACTAGAAAAAACGTTCCTTTTTTTAGTCATTTTTTCAGTCTTGTTCATTCAAATAGATATTGCCACTAAAAGTACTAAAAATGTGAAAGATAAATCCTTTTCTAAGCCAAAAAAATAACAACTCCGAGAAAATAAAAATAACTAAAAAAAGGAACGTTTTTTAGTCATTTCTTTTTAATGGCTAAAACTTTAATTATCAAAGAAAATACCAGGAAAATCAACTAAAAACCTCCCTGGTATTCCTTTTTTAAACTACATTATTAAATATAATTCGGATCTTGAACCAGAACACCACCAGCTTTATCAATTTCACTCTGTGGCAATGGGAAATAATAGAATGCAGGCTTAAAGACCTTTATATAAGTGGGTAGTGCAGGATCAGCTGCACCATTCACTAATTTTTCCATTAATTTCCAACGTTTTAGTTGAAAGTAACGATGGCCTTCAAATACAAATTCTACACGCCATTCATTACGAATGCGTTCACGCATCTGCTCTTTAGTCAAACCGGTAGGTAACTCAGGTTGACCGGAACGAACACGGATCTGATTAACCGCATCATATACTTTCTGAGTCGGTCCGTTTACTTCATTTTCTGCTTCAGCAATCATCATCAACACCTCGGCATAACGTAAAAATAATTACATCCGCATCAGATATAGTCGAATAACTCGGCATTTCTTTTGTCGGCTGAATCAACTTCATCATTCCAAATCCTGTTTGCATCTGATTGGTAATTGTTACCGGCTCTCCATCTTGTCCATCTATCGAGAAATCAGCTACACCACTATGGCAAACCGTTTCATACAAACGACGATCGCGATTTTGGAACAATTTAGTCCTTTCAGCTTTATTAGCATCTCCTAATTCTCCGGTAGCCAGTAAAGATTCATCGACTGGGACAGTCAACGGAGATTCACCCCATTTCAGACCATCTGTACACTCAAATGCATCTACTAAATCACGAGTCACACCGCAAGTAGTCCATGCTGCATAATACAAGTCCATACTATGGGTTATATTCGGTGCCAAATAACGAACGGAGAACATAATCTCAGGAGAAGCCAGCTGCTTGGAAGATATAAAGTTATCACGCATCCGATCCGCCAAACTATACCCATTGATTGATTCCAACAAAGAAACAATATCCCCCATTTTAGAAGGATCTGCATTTCCTTTATCATCGTAGGCTTGAGCCAACATGAGACGAGCCTTAAGTGCTTTCAAAGCACCCGGAGAGAAATATCCGGACATTTGGGCATCAGAATAAGGTTTATCCGGCAAAGCAGCTATGGCTCCATCAAAATCATTCATTATCTGAGCATAAATATCAGCACGTGAAGCTTTTTGCCTGATACATGTTATCCATTGTCAAAGACTCTGTAACCAAAGGAACTTCCCGATAACACTGGTACAACCAGGAATAAAAATATCCTCTCAATGCTTTCGCTTGCGCAAGCATAAAAGATTTCTCATCAGCAGACATATCAGTTCCTTGATAAGCTTCCAAATTTTCCATCAATAAATGAACACGAGCTATACCTTGGTAACAATGCTTATACATGTAAGTCACATACCCGGAAGTATTCGGATCTAAATCACCTAAAGCAATCGTCTTAGTCTTTCCGTATGTATCCTCGTCATGCTGGCAAATGGAGTTGTCAGTAAGATTATCAAAACAAGCCACAATTTGCGACATGACTCCCGGCCATTCATATACCATAGAAAACTTCCTGCCAATGCAGATTGAAAATCACTCTTTTTCTGCCAAAAATAGACTGTGAAGGTGAAGAAGGGGATCTTTCTGTAAAAATCACTACAAGAAGTAGTAGAACTCACTAACAAAGCCGAAGCCAATATAATATTTACTATTTTTTCATTGCATTCTACTTTTAAAATTCAACATTCAAACCAAATGAACAAATTCTATTCTGTGGATAAACAGCAGCACGTCCATCACCTTCACGCTCCGGATCCAACCCATAGAATTTCGTAAACGTCAATAAGTTATCCCCTGAGAAATAAACTCTTACTCTCGACATCTTTACTTTATCCGTAACAGATTTAGGCAAAGTATAACCGAACGTCAAATTCTTCAAACGGAAATAAGAAGCATTCTGCAACATATAAGTGTTTGGTCTGGTATTCTTATTACCGCCCAAATTATCAAAATACAGACGCGGATATTCAGCATTATACGGATTTTCTTCCGTCCACATGCCTTCTATATATTCACGTGTCGGAGCAGATCCCTGACGGAACGGATAAATTCCCCACTCGTTTGTATACCATTTCTTACCCGAAACACCTTGTCCCTGCAAAGACAGGTCGAAGCCTTTCCAGTTTGCTCCTAGATTGACGGAATATTCAAATCCGGGGAAACGTCCTGAAATAGGTACACGGTCATTGTTGTCAATCACGCCGTTATTATCCTGATCCTTATATTTCAAGTCGCCAGGCAATGTGTTGTCATTAAACTGTTTCGGTGAATTTTTTACTTCATCTTCCGTTGCAAAAATACCGATGCACTCCAGCATATAGTATTCATTATAAGGAAGTCCTTCTCTTCTCAGTTTATATCCATCTATTTCTTCCGCACCAAACTTAGTCAATTTGTTCCTTGAACGGTCAAAATAAACACCGGCATTGTATTGCAAACCTTTGAAGACACCGTCTGTAATCATGTTATTATAATTGAAAGCAATTTCAAAACCTTTGTTTTCAACTTCTCCGCTATTAACAGTCGGAGCTTCCAAACCTAAAATGTTTGAAACCTGAGATTTACGTAAAATGTCTGAAGTCACCTTCTTATACCAGTCAAATGTTACATTCAGTCCATTAAACACCTGCAAATCGAAACCAACATCAGTTATAGTCGTAGTTTCCCATTTGATATCACGGTTTGCATATGCTTTCTGCTGATAACCTACCGTTTCTGTTTTCTTATCAAACGGATAGTTAGAAACACCGGCAATCATTGCCTGATAAGGATACAGACCAATGTTCTGGTTACCCAACTGTCCCTCAAGAAGCACGGATCTTGGCATTATTCAACCAATTCAGATTCAAATCTTTTATAAAATCTTCTTCGGTAATACGCCAACCGGCAGAAAATGATGGGAAGATACCCCAACGATTTTCTGAAGAAATACGGGACGTACCGTCATAACGCATATTTGCTTCAAACAAATAACGTTCTTTAAAATTATAGTTCAAACGGGCAAAAACAGACTGAATAGCCCATTCTTCCAATTTACCTTCATTAGACCAGTTCGCATTAGATCGCGCATCAATCACCGGCAGATCGAACGCATACTCTTTTCTGAAAGCTCTTACCGTTTCATACTTTTCAGACTCCTGGCTATAACCAGCCATGATATTGAAATTATGATACAGGTTCGGAGTTGTGAAATCATATTTCAGATAGGTATACAAATTTGTATAAAAACGCCGCTGGTCTTCTACCGTCAAGCCGTTTGCTCCTCTATCCAGATAACCTGTTTGTTCACCTGTATGATAGTCATAAATAGGGACATCAGAACCTCCCCATTCCTTCCATTTGTTAGATTGCAAACGAACGGCACCTTTCGTGTACCAGCTCAGTCCTTTGGCCAATTTAATATCCAACCACAATTGCGCATTTATATCGAAATCCTGATAATTCTTATTCGTACCCGTACCTATGATAGCCGGCATATTCTTATTGTGAGATTCGAATGAATAAGCAGAATTTGTCCAACGGGTAACTCCTGACCCATCGTCCGGCAACCAAGGCATATAAGTCGGAGCTTGCGACATCGTCGAAAGTAAAACGTCACTTTGTCCCTGACGAGGTTCATCCCGATCACCATACATCAAATTGGTGTAGGTACCGATCTTGATAAAATCCGTAATTTGTGAAGTCAAATCGACAGTTGCATTGTACTTTTGGTAATCGAAACCTTTCAACGTACCCGGCTGGTCTACAAAATTCAAAGCCACATTATACGTAGTCCTTCCTGCATTACCGGCGATCGACAAATTATGGTTTTGGACAACAGCCGGATTAAACATATAATCCAACCAGTCAAAATTAGGATACTGTACGCTACCACCACCATTCCGGTAAGCATTGATCTGTTCCTGCGTATAACGCTCTCCAGCACCGGAATTCGCTTTGGCAAGATTATACAGTTCCATATATTCGGCAGAATTAGTCACCAAATCATACATACGGGTCGGATTATAAATCGCCACATTACCATGATAAGCAATATGCGCTTTGCCATCCCCTTCTGCCCCTTGTTTCGTTGTAACTAGGATCACACCATTGGCAGCACGCGCACCATAGATAGCGGCTGAAGCAGCATCCTTCAATACTGAAACACTTTCAATCATACTCGGGTCCAGGTTAGAAATACTGCCCGGAACACCATTTACCAATACTAGCGGATCGGAACCGGCATCCGAGAAAGTACCCTGGCCACGCACACGGAAAGTGGTTGCTTCAGCACCCGGTGCACCCAAACCCTGGTTAACACGCAAACCCGGAACTTGTCCCTGCAACATGGTTGCCGCATTCGTAACCGGACGTTTCGTCATTTCTTCACCGGTTACAGCCGTTACCGCACCAGTCAAGTTCAATTTCTTCTGTGTACCGAAACCGACCACAACCACCTCATCCAATGCCTGTGAATCTTCTTTCAGGATAACAGATATAACAGATTTATTCCCCCACAGAGATATCTTTGTTCGATATAACCGATATAAGAAATCTTTAATGTCGCTCCATCAGGCACATCCAACGCAAAATTACCATCCGCATCCGTCACTGTACCGATTGTCGTTCCTTCAACTACCACATTCGCACCGATAATCGGTTCATTATTGGCATCCAGCACACGGCCTGTAATTTGCTTAACCTGCTGCATCACAGCATTCGATCCCACCTGTCCGGCACGGGTAATCACCACATGACGATCATTGATTTCGTATCGGACATTACGTCCGTTGAACAATACCGCCAATACTTCATTGATTGTCTTATTATCCAGGGATACAGACACTTTTTTCATCCAAATTCAAGTCTTTCACATCCAGACTGAATGAAAATTCGCTTTGGCTCTTGATGGATTCAATAGCCTCACGGATCGTGGCATTTTTAAGATTTAAGGAAAGCATATGTTCAGTTGCATAAGTACTCGCACTAAGCGAAAGCGTTCCGGCAACAAGAAATACACCTGCTAAGTTCACCAAACGTCCTGCCCTTACAGACAGCAAGTCCTGAACAGATTTTCTAAATGTTTTTTTCATACTTCACTTGTTTAAGATTTAACTTTTAATCACTTCATTTTTGGGGCTTATGAATTTTTTCCACCCATGGTTACAATTACTTTCTCCTCATTCACATCTTCTTTTTTAGTTTGACTTATATTAATTGAAAATTCGAATCTCTTCCGATTTTATCTCATACCGGAATTTATTACCGGATGACAATATCTCCAGGACCTTCTCTACCGATACATTTTCCTGAAAATCAGAATAGTAGACTATCTGCTTCAGCTTATCACTTTCTATCCGGATCGGTATGTTATAAAGACGTTTCAGTTCTTTGGCTATTTCTTCCAGCGGAACTTTATCAAAGGTCATTGCTCCATTGCGCCAGTTATCTATATGGCTGGCATCCACTGAATCCACCTGCATGCTCAGGTCTGCTTTCCTGAGGGTAAACCTCTGATTGGGTTTCAACTCGACCGGAGCGGCATCGATCAAAAAATCTCCGACTTTCACCGCGCCCTCTTTGAGGGTTACTTTCAACTCTGAGTCTTCTTCATAGGATTTTAGATTGAATTTTGTACCAAGTACCTTTACAGACAATTTCCCCGTACTCACCACAAATGGTAATTCCTTATTCTTGCTTACTTCAAAATAACCTTCACCTGTCAGTTCCACTTTTCTCGAAGCCTTGGCAAAGTTTGAATCATACTTTACCTTACTCCCAGCATTCAGCCAGACAATGGAACCATCCGGAAATGTAATTTTAGATTTTGCTCCGTCCGGAACCTCAACCACATATTCCCTATATTCTTCCACAACTTCTGAAACTCTCCCTTCCGACTGCCACAAAAAGAATAAGGAAGAAATTCCGCATATTAAAAGAATGATAGCGACAACCGAAAACCTCAACGTACAACGATAGAAATCGATTCGATTTACCTGTTTTGCTTTTCTTATTAAATCGATTGATAGCACCTGTCACATCGAATTCTTCCGCATTCGATATCACACCGGTCGCTTTCCATATGGCAACCTGGGCTTGAAATAGTATCTGTTCTCCGGCTTTTCTTTGATCCACTGTCGCAAAACAGTATGCCCTTCAGCCCCCAGAGATCCATTCAGAAACGATTGTATATAATTATCTATTTGATTCATTTGCTCCAATTAAAAACATCTGAGTATCGACACTCATTTAATAAAGGCGCAAAAAAGAAGAGGGAGGGTATATGATTGGGAATATTTAGTTAATAAATAGTTTCCCTCAAAGGGATTAAAAATAAACAAGATCTTCTAAAGCATAAAAATAAGGAAATACATTAGTAAATACGAAGTCATATATATTCAACTCTTTTTCGAAATTTTTTTTTTGTGAAGTACTAACTCTTGTTCTACCTTCTCTGAATATATATTTATTTTAAACAAATAAATTCAAACAGGCTCTAAGTTTAAAAAAATATATAGTGAATAATGGTTGTATTATATTAAACAATATGAAAATACTCCTGTTATTGTCGCTGATTAGTACAATGTGTTCTTGTCTACATAAGAATGCCGACGAGGGAATCTGGAAAAATCTGCCAGATAAAGCGACCATCGCCAATACAAATAAGGATAAATATAAGGATTCGTTTCTCGTGGATAGCTTGGGTAAGACAATATATCCAAATTATTATACGGGATCTTATGTTAATACCACATATGAATTGGTCATAGGATTGTAGGGGATACATCCGTATATCGAGATGAGATAAGAAAAAATACTCGGTAATAATTTGTTCTTGATTACCGAGTGCGAGTATTCATATAATCATTTATTGTCTAAATCAATAGTTCGTTAAAAATTCGCCAAGCCTAAGCGGCTCTGGCAGTAAATAAAATGAGTTCTTTGAAAAGTTTGTCAATAACTTGCATGTCTGGGTTAACCCCCAAACATGCAAATAAATCGTTCAAGCATATAAGCATTGTGTATGAATGACTTGCAAGAGGATATGGAATAGCTATTCCGAGCCTCTTACATGCTGCTTTGGCCAAGTTGACAGCAGCAAGCGATGCATTGAAGTGAAAATCCAACTTTCTGAAGTCAGTTGACTGAGAGTTGGTAATTCCAGCATGCTGCTTCCCATCTCTAAAGCAAAACTCCAATTGGAACCTGGTTCTGTAATAATCTAGGATTTCGCGTCCATCCATCTAATCATCTGTAGAGAAATAAAGCTGCCACTTGCCTGTCCTCCCGTCCATTGGATACCAGACGGCCAAGGAAACATACCTTTTGAGAACCTTTGCATATACCCTCAATCCGTATAGCTTTCCCTTGTTCACCTCGTATTCCTTGCACCAGATCAGATCCAATTGGCAAAGTCAATCCTGCCGTCAAACCACTTGGGATGACCAAGTTTTCCTGTTTTCTTTTCCAATGTCGGATAGTACAGGACTACATCATTCCTAAAGCGGCTGATGACATGGAAATCACTCTCACACATAGGCGTTATGAAAGAATGCGTCTGCAACCACCGTTCTGGATATGCTCTGTAGCTTGTCTTTTTTACTGATAAGATAGCTGCTATACCAGTCAACCAGGTTCTTACCCATATTATCCAAGGTCTTACAATCCGACGTCTGAATGGAACCTAAAGTCATGCATTCATGGTTGTCGATGTCAATGACACCGATGCCCAAGATTTCCAATCCTCGCTTATAATCCCCGGCACAGCCTGACCAGAAGTAACCAATCCAAGGTGTCTTATGACCGGACTTGGGGATATACGAAGGAGCGATGGCGATAGCTTTTCTTTTGCCTGTGAGATGCTTGCTGATGATAGGGGCGTTGAACGCAAACCAGTTGAAAGTTTCATTCTCAAAAAGGTTACGGTATGTCTGTTCCGAAAAACATCCATACCTGCCCAATTGGAGGAAGTTTATACGATCCGGGATGGCCATGAATAATTTCATGGTGTCCATGAACGTTTTTTCAAAAGGTTTGTGTATATTCACGACTGATTTGAGAGCCGACAGGCACTCGGATTGGTATTGCATAAGGAGTGTTTCTTTAGCCTTAATTAGATGAGTAGCCAACTTCTAATTTGCTAAGTATCAACGAACAACAAAACAAATTTCATCTTTATTATCAGCAGGTTAGCCCATTTTTTCAGAACATTTCTTCATGCTAAACCATTCGTTTTTGACAACATTTCAATGACCTCTTTAGTGTTTTCGAACTAGCTTTTGCCGGTTCTATTGTTTAACTTTTAATTTTTCGATAAAAATTTACCGACGTATTGCTAAATATGACTCACTTATAATAGTTTTGGAACCATTTATCGAGGAAATGGACACGGGGAGAATTGAGTACTATAAAGTAGGGATTAACGATCTTTATATATCAGAAGAGGAAAATAGAATAATAGTGGAATTGATAGGAGTCGACTTGACGCACGTACATCGTTTCTTGAGCCAAATTGCTAACATGCCAGAATTTCAAATTAAAGAGGCTGATTTACCCGTGTTACATTGACAATTCAAGCTATCTATATGAAGTTTCCCTCTATGTTCTCCTGCCAACTATGTTCTGGTATTTCTTTAATTTGAATATAAGTACCATCACCTAGAAAGGATTTTGCTATTATTGCTGTCCGGTAAAACTTTAGCATGATAGAAACTAGACGATTTTTTATCCCATATAACATGAATTTGACTAGTATAAATGTCTGCTAAAGGCTTTTTATGCTTGGTACTACCAATTTCATACAAGACTAAAAAAGACAACCCTCTTTTTGCAAAATTGATGAAGCTTGGTGTATTTGTGCTGGATATAAGATTGTGCCGATTTTTACCGGATAGCAATTTTTTTGCTATATGATTTGGTATTGTATATTCTTCTACAAAAGTTTTTTTCTTGTTATGGGAAAATCTTTTGTAGAAGAATATACCAAAGGGATAATATAAGAAACTCAACAGAATAATTTTAGAAAAAATACGGGATACAAACCAGTTAATCGAAGTTTGCCAGACGTTGTGAGGATCGGGTAAGAAATGTGTGGAAATCCATCGGAAATACATTTTTATGCGCCTTGTAATATAATGCTTTTCTCAAGGAGTTATTCCCATAATCAAAAATAAATCAAAGCCTTATTGTCACGGGCATTCCGGCTTCGCTTTCCATGAATATTTTCCTTGCGACTAAAGTCGGGGAAAATATTCATGGAAATAAACGCCCGGACAAACGGCTTTGATTTGATGATAGATTATAGGACTAACTGTGACCGACATGACGCATAAACGATATATATCTTCCCCTTGTTTTTTGCAGGACTATTTCTGCAAGGAAACGGATGATGATAAAACGATGCCAGATAAATTTGCCGTCAAAAATATCCGAACTTCATGAGACGTATAGGACTTCAGTTCCCTCCAATCTGCATTGTTTACGTTTTCCTTGTTTTCGGATCGTGTTCCCCTTTTGCGTGTATGTGCCTTTCCGTTATTACCGGTTTCCAATTCGTGTGTTTTTTTATTTATCCTCTTTTATGTGATAAATACATTCGTGATATATCCTTTCGTTCTCTTGCTTTGACATCTGATGACATTTAATGAAATCTGAAGACAATCGCTTGGAACAGGATTTGCGTTCTCCTTATATTTGCTCCAAATCAATTGAATACGCTTATGGAAATCGTCGCTATCGAAGCCCAAACATTTGACCGGATGTTACAGCGCCTGAAGGATATGGCACGGATTACGGATGAGATCTGCAAAATGCACGGTGAACGGAAAATAGGGGGGTGGATGGACAGCCAGGATGCCTGCCTTCGGCTTGGCGTAAGTCCCCGTACCTTGCAAACATTCCGTGACAATGGGACCTTGGCATACAGCCGGATCGGTCACAAGATTTATTATAGGGTAGAAGACATACAGGGATACTTCCCTTATTCAAAAAAAGAAAGGAGAAGCAAGTATGAATAAACTGATTATGAAGGAAGATGAAGACATCCTATCTTTCTTCCGAACGCTTGATCACATGGTAGAAAGACTGGACGGTTTATCCCGAAACTACCGTCCGATGTTAAATGGAGAGCGTTTTCTTTCCGATCGGGAACTTTCCGAAAGGTTGAAAATCAGCCGCAGAACCTTGCAGGAATATCGGAATGAGGGTAAGTTACCCTACATCCAACTTGGGGGTAAAGTGTTGTACAAAGAGAGCGATATAGAAAGGATGTTACAAAATGGATACAAAGAAGCTTGGCAGGCTAGACAAATGCCATAATAACAACCGGCAATGGACATGCCGCACTTTTCGTACCGTCTGAGAAGTGTATGGTGAATGTGTACACTGCGATCATACCGATAGTTCCAGTAAACAAAAGAAGTGGATGGGAGTGTGAAAACTAAAATGACCTCTCTGAAAAGTTACAGATTGTAACTACAAAACCTAAAAGAGTCGTATCAAGCTCTGTTTTGAGTAATGATACGATTCTTCCTTTAGCCTTTAAGGATGTTCAAGTTTCAAATCAAAAGCTCATCTGGGCTAAAATTGAGTTTTGACCTTTGTCTGCTTTATTTGGGATTCTATGAAAGAGGTAACCGAAAAGTCAAAATTGGTATTTTCATTCCATTTGAAAAAGACGGATTGTCACATGAACGGCTTGACCACTGAATAACCAATAGATAGGCGCCAGTTTCCAATAAGATATCAGTTGTTCAATGAATATTGAATCTCCTGAGGTTGTTTTCTGGATCAATCTTCTTTTCCTTTTGGATCGGAAAACATTCTCATCAAAGTTCTTTAACCAATACAAACCGATAGACAACAAGACTGCTGAAAGAAAAATTATCAGTTCTTTCCGATTTCTTTGTGACATTAATCTTTAATATTCCCAATTTTTATTCGTATCTTTACCAGCAAAGATAACAGAATTGTTGGTTAGACCCAAGTATAATGCGGAAATTGTCACGAGGTGGAATCGGAGGATTAAAAAGACAACACCTTAAATTGGATTGATAATCAGTGATTTATAAATAAGATTCGGATCCCAGGCGGATCACCAAAGAAGGTCTTCAGTCTTGAAGACCTTCTCTTTTTTTTACATAGTTCGAAATTAATTTTGTAACATCATTTTATGGCTAGACATACATTCGCCACCGTCGCGCTAGCCAACAGGATTTCAATGGAATCCGTTGTGAAAATGCTCGGACATACAGACATCAGGACAACAAAATATACACGAGGATTTTGGACCAGACCGTTTCCGAAGAAATGAAAGGGATAAGAAGCAAATTCTCGATCCGACAAAGGCTGAAGGACAAACGGACCACATTTGAAATCGCCCGTCTCAAGTACAATCATCCCATGAAATGATTGCACTTGAGATTAGAGAGCATATTAACAGGGCATTTGTTCTCACTTTTCATTTATTCTATTTGTCCAATGCAGTTCTTGTCTTACTTTCCGTCTTGTTTAGAGAATAACAAAGAGAATAGGCTGTTATTTTTTATTTAAAATATAATGCTCAGCCAAAAGACTTTGACTAATGGTTCCTTCTTTATCGGACAGCATTACTTGTCTATTATTTAGCATTCTATAATAGGTCTTTTCTCCTGAAGAAGGAGTGACTAATTCCATTATTGAATCCCCTATTATATGATATATACCACTAGTTTCAAATGTTGCATCTTCCCTCCCTATGTATTCGCTCTTCAAGGTATAGGTTTTATCTTCATTTATAACTAATATCGTTTTTATGCCTTCACAATCTGCTGCAGGAAGAGTTCCCTCATAAGTTCCAAATAAATTAGAAGTATGGGCTTGGCTTTCTGTTTTTATTTCGCTGGTTCTTAATTGGGGCATTATTCTTCTGAGAAGAATTACAACTGATCATGACAACCCCAAATATAGCCCATAAAAAAATCATTTTCATAAAAAATCCTTTCTTTTTTAGTTATTATCAATATATCTGTATCATATCTCATTTTTTCGACTTTTCTCTAATATAGAATCAGTTAAACAGTATTTGGATACATTCAAATACTGTTTAACTGATTGCCACAAATATAATACATATATCTTTATTGCATTATTATTTTTTAATCCTATCTGCAAAATGTACGATGAAAAAATGGGGGAATGGGTAGACTGCCAAGAAACCTGCCATCTACTTGACATAAGTCTCCGTACCCAGCAAACGCTCCGTAACAATAAGTGCTTCAGACGTTTGCAGACATACTACTTGTAATAATGCTTGAAACAGACGATATTTATGCTTGTTTCGAACTTACGTTATATTATGATTTTAGAACAAGAGTATTTTATTTTGTTCCAACAAAGTTTTAAGTTAATATGTAAATTTGCAAGCACATAATAATAAATAACATGTCTGAAATTGCACCTCTAATTTCCGACCTGGCAGTTATATTAATTGCTGCGGGAATAATTACATTGGTTTTTAAATGGTTGAAACAACCTGTCGTTTTGGGGTATATTATTGCCGGTATTATTGCCGGACCTGCCGTACCTTATATACCAACAGTATCCGATCCTGCCAATATAAAAAATATGGGCAGACATAGGCGTTATATTTCTTTTATTTGCCATGGGGTTAGAATTCTCTTTCAAGAAGTTGATGACTGTAGGAGGCACAGCCGTTATTGCATCTATAACCATAGTTTCCGGAATGATGTTTCTAGGCTATGCAGCAGGAAACGCACTTGGCTTCTCACATATAAGCAGCATATTTTTAGGGGTATGCTTTCTATGTCATCCACGGCAATTGTATTCAAGGCATTTGATGACATGGGACTTCGAGGGCAAAAATTTACCGGAGTTGTATTGGGTGTTTTAGTTGTCGAAGATTTAGTTGCCGTTGTTCTGATGGTCTTGCTTTCGACTTTAGCAGTCAGCCAGCAAGTTGAAGGAATGGAAATGTTGAAAAGCATTCTAAAGCTAGGAGCGTTTCTTATATTTTGGTCATTACTCGGAATCTATCTTATTCCAAGTTTTCTAAAAAAGGTCAAACCGTTTCTTAACGACGAAACCTTATTGATCATAGCATTAGGATTCTGTCTGGGTATGGTTATGATTGCGACTAAAGCTGGATTCTCCTCTGCACTTGGAGCCTTCGTCATGGGATCATTATTAGCGGAAACTATTGCGGCCGAAAAGATAGAAAAGCTGGTAAAACCAGTAAAAGATCTGTTTGCTGCCATATTTTTTGTCTCTGTAGGTATGATGATACAACCGGACTTATTAATCGAATACCTTATCCCAATCTGTATCTTAACCATATTGGTAATCGTCGGACAAGTCTTTTTCGGAAGCCTTGGCATCCTTTTGTCCGGACAATCTTTGGAGATAGCCCTGCAATCAGGATTCTCCCTGACTCAAGTAGGTGAATTCGCGTTCATTATTGCTTCATTGGGAGTTAGCTTGAAAGTAACGGACGATTATCTGTATCCTGTTATTGTCGCTGTATCGGTTGTTACAACATTTCTTACTCCTTATATGATCCGTTTGGCAATTCCGACCTATCAATTGATCGAAAATCATTTGCCTTCATCTGTAAAACTAATGTTGAACCGCTATTCTTCCGGGTCCAACACTGTCAAACATAAAAGTACATGGAATAAGTTGTTGAAATCTATGTTACTGGATGTAATACTATATACAGTATTGACAATATTCAGCATAATCCTATTTTTCACTTATATAAATCCGATTATTCGCGAAAACATATCTGGAATCAAAGGGGCTTTATTGAGCTTATCTATTATTCTGGCTGTTATATTGCCTTTCCTTTGGGCCATCATTATGAAAAAGAATCATTCTCCTGAATTTCAGAAATTATGGAATGACAGCAAATATAACCGGGGGCCATTGGTTTCTCTGATAGCAATAAAGATACTCCTTTGCGCAAGTATCCTAATGCCGGTTATAGTTCATATATTAAACGTGGCATCCGGTGTCGGATTTATTGTTACCCTGTTGATATTGGCAATGATTATCTTATCCAAAAAACTGAAAAAGCGTTCTCTCTCAATCGAAAAAAGATTTATTGATAATTTCAACGGGAAAACAAATGGATCAAACATTGAAAGCCCTTTGACCGACAAAATTCTGGAATCTTTACCTTTCAATGATTTGCACTTGATCGATTTCACTGTTGACCAAGCGTCTTCCCTTGTCGGTCGGAGTTTGAAAGAGGTCAACTTCCGCCAACAATATGGAATAAACGTCGTTTCTATCATTCGAGGTGAACAACAAATCAATATACCAAAAGGTGAGGAACGCCTTTACCCTTTTGACAAGATCATAATTGTTGTAACAGATGAAGAATTGGATATCTTCCAAGGAATAATGCAAAAACAGGAAAAAGAACATAGAGATCGGTTGACACAAAGCACCAATAAAAAATATAAAAATAGAGCAATTCAATATTGAACCGGTATCTCAGTTGATCGGTCAGTCAATTCAACAGTCTGGCATTCGGGAAAAGAACGCATGTCTAATCTTGGGTATCGAACGGGACGGGAGACCGATAATGAATCTTTCATCCCAAACAGTTTTCGAGGAAAACGATAGCGTATGGGTTGCCGGAGAATATCGTCAAATTGTCCAATTAAGCGAAGATTCAAGTTCCAATTAAGTTTGTTAGTCAAAGTACAAAATAAGTATTAAGCAGAAATTAAGGATTACGTTTACCTCTTTTTAGGATACCAAAGCATAATCCCGGACTGTATTATGACCTACATATGGTTGTTAAAAGCCGTCATATGCTTTTGGAGTTACAACAATATCCTCTTCTGTTGCGACAACGACTTTAGCATCTATAAAGTTATATCGTCTATTCAAATAATATCTTATATTTTCTTCTTGTCATATAAAGATAACAGGATTGTCGATTAGACCGCAAGTATAATGCGGAAACTGTCACAAGGTGGAATCAGTGGATTGAAATGGCAACACTCAAAATCGATTTGATAATCAGTCATGTTATAAATAACATTCAGATTCCAGACGGATCACTGAAAACAAAAGAAAAGCAAGGGGATGTGTCAAAACTAAGGCACATCTTCTTTTAACGAACAAGTTACAAATTAACAGTTCAAAGATTGAAAAATAAAGTTTTCAAACAATCTAAAGGAGGAAAAAGATATTGCTTTCTTTTCATTCAGACTTACTAATATTTATGTATAATATTCATCAGTTCTTTAGCATAAACCGTTTGTTTAAACTATAAGTACGCTGTAAATGGAGATCATCTCATTTACAGCGGATGAGATTTATTACAGTTATTCTAAAAATAGACGGATTTTAGATATTTATATCTCTATCAATAATGTTAAACTTATGGTTCTGAAATAGCTGAATCTTGAATTTTAACCATATAATGGAATATCATGAATAGATTTTGAACACATTTGAATAAAATTTCATCTTCTCATAATGTCTAAAACATGTTACTTTGTCATAAAATTTTACCATAAAACATCTATAAATGGAAAAACTTGTATCACGAAGTTTTATGCTTATTCTAATCGGAATGGCCACAGCCCAAAATATACAGGCTGGGGAAAGAATGAGCATGCCAACTTCATTTAAAAAACAAACAACTGGTTTGTCTCATGTATCACAACAAACAATTTCTGTGAAAGGAAATGTCAGAGACCAGTCAGGAGAACCAATGGCCGGAGTCAATGTTATTGTAGAAGGGACTACCATCGGAACCATGACAGACAGTAATGGGAACTTTACTTTAAACGTGCCGTCTACTTCTATCAAAATCAAGTTCTCATATATTGGATATGAGGATCAGATTGTCTTGATTAAAAATAATCGCAATCTGAACATCACTTTAAATGAGAATTCCGAAATGTTGGACGAAGTCCAGATTATTGGATATGGAACACAAAAGAAAAATTACAGTCACGGGGGCTGTATCTTCCGTTGGAACTAAAGATATTTTGAAATCACCTGTTCCAAATATTGCACAAGCATTGACTGGTAAAGTTCCTGGATTATCAACTATTCAATATTCCGGTCAACCTGGAGCTGATGATCCTGCTATATTCGTACGTGGTATAGGTTCCCTTGATGCTAAAAAAGAGCTGCACCATTAGTTATGGTCGATGGTGTCGAGCGCTCTTTTTTCGTCTTGATCCCAACGAAATTGAAAATATAACCGTGCTGAAGGATGCTTCTGCAACAGCCGTATTTGGTGTTCGTGGGGCAAATGGGGTCATTTTAGTAACTACGAAACGAGGAGAAGAAGGTAAAGCTCAAATATCTGTATCGACATCAGCCAGTTTGCAAAAAAGCCGATCCGGCTTTATGAATATGCCAACAGTTATGACTACGCTGTTGCATTTAACGAGAAACTGACAAACGATGGAGCCAGTCCTGTATTTGGCGAGAAGATCTTGGATGCTTTCAAAAATCATACAGATCCTTTACTTTATCCGGATATGGACTGGATGGAACTTATCCTAAAACCAACATCTTTTCAGTCTCAGCATAACTTGAGCATATCAGGTGGAACCGACCGTGTACGTTATTTTACTTCTGTAGGTATTTTGACACAAAACGGTCTGTTTCGATCTTTCGATGCTGGATATAATTCTAATTTTACTTACAACAGATATAACTATCGTGCAAATCTAGACATCGATGTGACACGTTCCACTCTATTAAAAATCAATTTAGGAGGTCGTCTTGAAGATACTAAAGAACCTAATACTAAAAGCAACCTTTTTACATTCTTGACAAGAGTCACTCCGTTCGGAGGAGCCGGACTTTATGATGGTAAATGGATACATACAAGTCCGGATAACATCGGTTGGGACAAAGGAGCCTTGGAAAATGCCGATCCATTTGAATGTTTTTTCGGTAAAGGATATAACCAACGTATTTATAACGAAATCAATTTGGACCTTTCTTTGCAGCAAAAGTTGGATTTTTTTGACTAAAGGGCTATCTCTTAATATAAAAGGTTCTTATAATAGCGGCTATACACATAGGAAAAACCGTTACAAAGAAATCCCCTATTACACTGCGCATAGAGATCCGGAAACCAATGAATTATTCTTCCGAAAATTCCGTGAAGAAAGCCAGTTGTATTTTGAGGAATCTACTGATCGTGGGCGAAATTGGTATTTGGAAGGTAGTTTGAACTATGATCGCAAATTTGGGAAACATCAAGTTGGTGCTTTGATTTTGTATAATCAGTGGCGTGACCAATATCCAGATCCAGCTCAATTCGACTATGTTAGTATTCCTCGCGGATATGTAGGTTTGGTCGGACGAGCTACCTATAATTTTGACAATCGTTATATGGTTGATTTTAACGTAGGTTATAATGGTTCGGAAAATTTTGCGCCAGGACATCGATATGGAATTTTTCCAGCTTTTTCTGCCGGCTGGATTCTTTCTGAAGAAAAGTTCATGAAAAATCAGTCTTTTATAAACTACTTAAAAATTAGAGGATCATATGGAATAGTCGGAAATGACCTGATGAATACTAAATCACGCTTTTTCTATTTGCCTGATGCTTACAATCCTTATGGAACAAGTTATAATTTCGGAGTGGACGTTTCTGGAAATCGTGACGGAGCAAACCGAGTTACAAATGGGGAATCCTCTTGTCTCTTGGGAAAAAAGCAGGAAAGCAAAAACTACGGTTTGGATTTTTCAATATTGGATGAGCATTTATCTGGATCTTTTGATTATTTCATCGAGAAACGTCACGATATCCTTACAACACGCAATACAGCTCCGAATTTTATAGCTATAACAATGCCTGTTGTTAATATTGGCAAAGTTGATAACAAAGGATTCGAGTTGGTTCTGAAATGGAATCACTCCATAGGAGACTTTAAATACTGGATCAATGGAAACCTCTCATATGCAAAAAATAAAATTGTCTATAAGGATGAGAGACCACACAAGTATCCTTGGTTATATGAAACAGGACAATCCGTTGGACAACCTTTCGGTTTTATCTTTGACGGTTTTGTAACAGAAGCTGATCTTGAATCCGGGAAGCTTCCGGATCATAAGCTCGACCTAAAGCCTGGGGACGCCAAATATAAAGATTTGAATGGTGATAATATAATTGACGACAATGATCAGTGCCCCATTGGTAATCCTATATACCCGCAATTGACTGCAGGCATCACCGCTGGATTTGAATATAAAGGATTCGACTTCAGTATGCTTTGGGCAGGTAGCGGAAAGGTGTCACGCTTTATAAGTGCTGGGTTACGTGTTCCTTTCGGCGGTGGAAATTACGGACTGTTACAATATATGCTTGATGACCATTGGACACCGGAAACCGCAGAAACAGCTAAAACGCCTCGTTTTTCAGGTGCAGCGAATGCGAATAATTACACTCGAAATTCAACCGTTTGGCTAAAGGATGCTTCCTATATCCGTATGAAAAATGTTCAAATCGGATATACGTTCAAGGGGGAGTGGATGAAAAAGATTCATTTGAAAAATATGCGTATTTACGCTTCTGGCGAAAATTTACTGACATTTGATCATTTGAAAATAGCAGATCCGGAAGCAACTGACGACAAACAGTTTCAATATCCTCTTCAGATGATTTTTTAATATTGGTCTTAATCTTAATTTTTGATATTGTTGAATATGATACGAATAAATATTAAACATATATTTGTCCTTGCAGGATTTATCGGTTCTTTCCTGTCTTGTCAGGATTTAAAATTTGGAGATGACTTCTTAGAAAAAGCTCCTTACAATGATGTCGATATCGATGTAATTTATTCTAATGCGCAATATGCACGGACAGCCCTTTGGAGTGCGTATGCCACATTGCATTATGGTCTGAACTTAGGTAATCAAGGTAATCAACTGATGGGCTCAGATCCTCTGGATTGCCTGACCGACCTTGTTTATTCCAATGTTTGGACTGATGGTGTATCAGGAGCTGCTATACATTATAATGGCACTTATTCTGCCGATTATGAAAATAATGGCTATTCATCCAAATACAGCTACTATCAAAGACCTTGTTGGTTAGGCATTCGTCGCGCATGGTTGTTTATTGAAAATGTAGACCGAGTTCCTGATATGAAAGAGGCTGAAAAAAACAGCGTTTAAAAGCAGAAGCAACAGTTATTATCGCTATGTACTATTGTGATTTGTTTCGCCATTATGGAGGGGTACCGATTGTGGATCATGCATACACAGCGAATGAAGATATGCAAAAAGAAAGAGGTACTGTACAGGAAACGCTTGATTTTATTGTAAATCTATTGGATGAGGCAGCAGATGTATTGCCCTGGGCTATGTCTGCTGCTGAAAACCGAGAATGGGAAGGACGATTAACAAAAGCATCGGCAATGGGGCTAAAGGCACGTATCCTATTGTTTGCTGCCAGCCCATTGTTTAACAGTTCAGAACCATATATGCCAGGTGAAGCAGCGGATAAACGTTTGATGTGGTTTGGAAGTTATAAACCTGAACTATGGACACAAGCATTGGCAGCTCATAAAGCATTTTTCGATGAATTGAATAAGAATGGACAATATGGTTTAGTCTATAAATCGGATCCCAGACAAGCGTTTCGTTCCGGTTATCTTGATCGGGGTACAGGAGAAGCAATCATTGCTACACATTATGGTTATACCGTACCTGATTATTGGACTTGGGGATGGAGCTATTATGAAACAGCCGGTGATGCCGGTACTGCCTGTGGGACACAGGAACTTGTTGATATGTTTCCAATGATAGATGGTTTACCTATCACAGAAAGTAAATTATATGATCCGAAACACCCGTATGAACAACGTGATCCCCGCTTATATGAAACAGTAGTTGTAAATGGAGACAAATATTATGGTGGTATTGCTGAAATATATGTAGGAGGTAAACATTATCAAGACTTTGAAGGATCATATGGAGCATTCATGTCCGGTTATCGCCCACGTAAATTCATCCTCGATGGTGGTGGTGGTCCTTTGTTTGAATGGCCTGCAGAGATATCCGGAAAAGTGGTTCAATGGCCTTATTTAAGATTACCTGAGTTGTATTTGGGATATGCTGAAGCTATTTGCCAGACAAACGGGGACATGACACTAGCTTATGAATGTGTCAATAAATTGCGTGATCGCGTTAATATCGGTCATTTGAAAGCGGGATTGAACAAAAAGGATTTTCTGGAAACACTGATGAACGAACGGGTTTGCGAATTTGCTTATGAAGAAGTCAGATGGTTTGATATGATTCGTTATAAGCGGGTGGATATCTTCCAAAAAACTCCACACCGAGTTGTTATTACTAAGGATCCGGAAACCAGCGAGTTCAAGTATGAATATAAATTATTCAAACCGGCTGAAAATGGAGAACTTAGACAATGGGCAAATCCTGGGAAATTCTCCCTAAATGGTATTTAAGTGCATTTCCCAGTAATGAAATCAACAAATCGTACGGATTGATTCAAAATCCGGGATGGTGATGCTAACCAGTCATTAATACAAAATCAGAATAATAAAATGAGGAATAAATTAATAACCATCATATCACTACCTGTTTTATGCATTGCTTCTGTCTGGGCACAAGAAAAAACGACAGGATCTGATATGTTACAATTTGATGAAACGACCATTTCTGCATCTACTGTCAGTGGGAAGGAATTGATGAAACGTTCGAATATTAATCCCGCCAATGCACTCTACGGGAAACTCAACGGATTGTTTATCCGCCAAAACGGAGAGTATGGGGATGGAGAAGGATATCCAAGCATGAATATCCGAGGAATCGGTTCGCTTAATAACAATTCGATACTTGTTTTTGTCGATGGTTTGGAGCGTGATATAAATTCACTGGTTCTGGAGGAAATTGAGGAAATAACGATCCTCAAAGATGCTGCAGCTTTGGCTCCATACGGAATTAGAGGAGCTAACGGGGTAATCTTGGTGAAAACCAAACGAGGGAAAAAAGGTAAAACTGACATTCATGTTTCCTATCAGCATAGCGTCACTACACCTGTACGATTACCCCAAATGGCTGATGCCGCCACTTATGCCGAAGCGGTTAATGAGGGTTTGGCAAACGAAGGTCTGGCTCCCAGATATACCCAACAAGAAATTGAAGCTTATAGAAGTGGAAAATATCCAATCTTATTCCCTAATGTAGACTGGTTTAATGAAACGTTACGGGATCATGGGCAGCGAGATCAAGTGAATTTCACTGCAAGCGGAGGATCCAACCGGATCAGATATTATTCGATGATTAATTTCATATCGGATAGAGGATTGTTAAAGAATACGGATCAAGGAAGCTATTCCACTCAGTTAGCCAATTCGATACTCAACGTACGTACAAACTTGGATATAGACATAACATCGTCTACCCAGGTAAAGGTTAATTTGTCTGGTAAGCTGAAAGAAAAATATTCTCCTGGCAGTATTTCAGATGGAGTGCTCATGGAAACCCTATATGCTTTGCCTGCTAATGCATATCCTGTCAGGAGCCATAACGGTATTTGGGGGATCAAACATGTATCCGAAGAATCCGGTTGCCGAGTCATCATCGACAGGATATACCACATCTCATGCCCGTACATTATTGGCGGATCTGACATTGACACAAGATCTGGAAGCTTTGGCTCCAGGGTTGTCAGCAGAATTCCGTATTGGTTTTGATGCCTATTCAGAGACATGGGATGCTCGTTCAAAACAATATTTGTATGAGTCCAATATTGCGCATTTAGACAATAGTGGTATTCCAACCGATACGGTAAACACCCAATATGGAAAGGAGGAAAAACAGTTAGGATTCAACAGTTGGCTGAACAATCAGAACAGACATTCCAATATTCAATTTGCTTTGAATTACCAGAAAGATTTTTCCCAAAGCAATTTGTTCGCTTCTATTCGTTATAAGCAGGATAAAAATGTTTATCTCGGTCAATATAATACGTATATGCATCAAGACGTCATCGCTTCAGGCCATTATGGCTTATTGAACAAATACTATTTGGACTTTAGTATCGCTGCTTCAGGGACCAGTCGTTTACCAAAAGCCAATCGTTGGGGAGTATTTCCTGCAATTTCCGGAGCTTGGCTACTTAATAAAGAGTCTTTTTTTGAACAATATCGATTGGTTAGACCTGCTTAAATTACGGCTTTCTTACGGATTAACAGGGAGCGATGACGTTTGGAAAAATATGGACAAATATCCTTTTGGAGGAGGTGGAGGTTTTGTTTTCGGTGATGACTTCATTGCAAATGGAGGCATTACGGAAGGACAATTGCCAAGTTTGAATGCGACATTCGAAAAAGTAGTAAAGCGAATATCGGAGTTGATATACGAATATTGGACTTGATAGACTTCAATGTAGAAAGCTATTACGATCATCGATATGATATTATGGTTGCAGATGGCAACATTACTTCCGGTTTCTTTTGGAGCTACGGCTTCCAACTCTCCAAGTGGCATTGTTAATAATTATGGCGTGGAAGTCGGTATGAACGTAGGCAAGCAGATGAAGGATTTCTTTTTTAATGTCAATGCTCAACTGGCATTCGCTAGAAACAAGATTGTAAACATGAACGAGGCTTTTAAACCTTACGATTACCTAAAATCGACCGGCAGACGTTTAGGGCAATTTTACGGGTTGGAAGCTATAGGGTTCTTCAAAGATCAGGCAGATATTGATAATAGTCCGATACAAACATTCTCAACTGTATATCCAGGAGACTTGAAATATAAAGATCAGAATGGTGATAATCGGATAGATGAATTGGATGTGGTACCGATGGGATATAATACGATCTGCCCGGAATTATTCTATTCAATGGGATTCGATTTCGAATATAAAGGATTAGGAATCAATGCCCAGTTTCAAGGTGCCAGCCATTATACCGTACAACGCAGCCTAAGTTGCTTTTATGCTCCCCTAATGAATAATCAGACTATTTCAGAACATTATCTGGAAAATTGCTGGAGATCAGGAAAAGACAATACAGATGCTATATACCCGCGTCTTACAACGACAGAAAGTGCAAATAACTATCGTGGAAATTCCGTATTCATGAAAAATATTTCTTTTTAAAACTACGCTCAGCAGAAATTTATTACAAGTTGCCTGAAAGTTGTATAAAGTCTTTACGCTTACGTGAATTCAAGTTGTTTGCTAAAGGTATGGACCTCTTTTCCATAGACAACGTAAATGAAACAGATCCGGAAGTAATTTGGTCTACTTACCCAGCGCAACGTTCTGTGCATTTTGGTTTTGATCTCGCATTCTAATGTTTATCATAAAATAAAAAAGATGAAAAATAAATTATTGATATTTAGCATATTGATTCTTTGTACCAGTTCTTGTAATTATCTGGAATATGATGAATCGGATTTCTTGGAAAAAAGATGCAGTATTCTCTAGTTTCCAATATACCCGGGATTTCCTAACTAATATATACTCTTATGTTCCTGCCGCATTTGGTACGATTGGTGGAGATGCATTACGTTCTGCAGCATGTGACGAAGCTGTTTATGTTGACAAACTGTCACCTGTACATAGTTTCAACAATGGTGCCTGGAGTGCTATTAATACTTTGGATGATCGATGGAATTATTTTAGGGGATACGAGCTGTGAATATGTTTCTTCAAGAAGTTGAAGGACAGGAATTCGATGAATTGAAGCATAACGAAGATTATGAGGATATCATGGCACAGTTCAAGTATTATCCATACGAGGCAAGATTCTTACGTGCCTATTTTTATTTTGAATTGGCTAAACGTTATGGTGATATTCCTCTTATTACGACTTTGCTTTCTGAAGAAGAAGCCAACATGCAAAAAAAGGACGTCATTCGATGAGGTTATTCAATTTATCGTAGATGAATGTGACGCGATTGCTCCTCATTTACCTATCAGTTACAAAGAACTGATAAAAAGCGAAACAGGGCGTGCAACAAGAGGCGCAGCAATGGCTTTGAAATCAAGAGCTTTACTATATTCAGCAAGTCCATTGTTCAATAAGTCCGGCAATATAGACAAGTGGAAGTCTGCTGCACGTGCCGCTGCAGATGTCATCGAAAAAGCTTGGGATTTCGGTTACATGCCGTTACCGGATTTATGGAGTCTTTGGAATAATAACTATTCTAATAATAATGAACTTATTTTTGGAGTAATGCAACGGGAAGATAACTGGTTTGAACGGGTTAACTTTCCTATAGGTATCGAAGGTGGTGGTAATACGGGACATTGCCCAACAGAAAACTTAGTCGAATCGTATGAAATGCAGGCAAGTGGATTGCCGGTTGCACCTGATGCAGGCTATGAACATATGGATCAAGCTATGATTCACAGAATCCATATGAAGGAAGGGATCCCCGTATGTATGAATTGGTGGCCCAAAACGGAGCTTGGTGGGTATATGATGAGCAAGTAGAATGTTGGTACGGAGGAAGAAGTGGAAAGCCACAAAAAAATGCAACGGTTACAGGATACTACTTAAGAAAATATGTAGACGGAAGCACCAGTTTGAAAAGCGAATTCGTGACAAGCAAACGACATGTATGGAATATTATGCGTTACAGCGAGATCTTGTTAAATTTTGCGGAAGCTATGGTTGAAGCATATGGAGACCCTAACTATAAAGATGGATATCCGATGTCGGCTAAAGAAGCTGTAGATATTGTAAGAAGCCGTGTACATGTGGACATGCCACCATTTCCAAATAATCTGACTTTAAATGAGTTTAAAGCCAAGTTAAGAAATGAACGTAGAGTCGAACTTTCATTTGAAGATCATCGTTTTTGGGATATTCGCCGTTGGAAGATTGCAGATCAGACAACAGACATATATGGAGTTGACATTACAAAAAAAAGAAGATGGCTCATTCAGTTACAAAAAAGTTTTGGTAGAGAAAAGAATATTTAAAGACTGTATGTATCTGTATCCGATTCCACAATCGGAGAGGTATATTAATCCGGAATTGGAACAAAATCCAGGATGGTGAACCGTATCCCGGCGGAAATAATCCGCCGGGAGTTTAAATTATAAACAAATGAAACAAGTAGACATTTTTAAGCAAAAATATTTACCGGAGACAAAAAAACAAATGCTATTTTTCTGGAAGGCAATCAAAAATATGAACAAATATATATCTGTTTTTCTGATTTTTTTCTTAATGCCTGTATTTCACCATCAGGATATTTATCATCCGATAATTCTACTTCATATTATTTTGATGCAACAAACGGAAGTGATGATAACAATGGAACATCTCCAGATAAAGCTTGGAAAAATTTAGCAAAGACTCGAGGTCTGAAACTCTCCCCAGGAGACAAGATTCTTCTCAAAAAAGGGGAGACATTTATCGGAGAACTTTATTTGAATGGGACAGGAACAGCGGAAGCTCCCATAATCATTGATGGATATGGAGATAAGGGACATGATCCTTGTATCATAGGATATGACCAGTCTCCTTATGCCGTGTATGTCTATAACTCTTCTCAAATTACCATACAAAATTTGGAGATAGTTAATACCGGAAAGGATAGATTACCTGGTAGGACCGGTGTAAAAGTTCATTTGGAAAACTATGGTACAGCTCATTCGATCACGTTAAGAAATCTGTATATTCATGATGTGAACGGTAGTCTCGTAAAAAAGCAAGGTGGAGGATCGGGGATATATATTGTGAATGAAGGAGAGAAACCGAGTATCTTTGACGGACTGACAATAGAGAATTGTATTATTCGTCGTTGTGAGCGGAACGGAATAATTTGGTGGGGATATGTAACACGTGACTTTTGGCATCCGAATCGTCATGTTGTTGTACGAAACAATCTTATCGAAGGAGTTCCAGGAGATGGTATCGTTCCTATAGGATGCGATAGTGCTGTAATTGAGTATAATCGAATCAAAAATTGTCCGGACCTGTTACCTGATGGAGAATTTGCTGCTGGAATTTGGCCGTGGAGTTGTGACAACACACTCATACAGTTCAATGAAGTTTCCGATCATAAGGCTCCTGGCGATGCTCAAGGGTTTGATTCAGATAATAATTGTAACAATACTATTATTCAATACAATTACAGCCATGACAATGAAGGAGGCTTTCTGCTGATTTGTAATACCGGAGAAACAGGAATGCCAGAAAATATTGGAACAAATAACACGCTGATACAGGGTAATATCAGCATAAACGACGGAAATAGAACGAAGAAAATAGGAACAGGATTTTTTTTTCTCCGAGTATTCATATTTCAGGACCGGCTAAAGGCAGTACACTTCGGCATAATATCATTCATGTGACCAAGAAAGTCAATTCCGACGTACAGCGATGTTTGTTAAGCGCAACACAATCTTATGGAGATGCAGACAGTACAACAGTATGTGAGAACCTGTTTTATGTGGCAGAAAACAGCTGTTTCTTGCTTGGCAATTCAACAAATAATTTTTTAAAGATAATTGTTACCTTGGAAATATCAAAAATATACCTGAAGACGAAGGGGCAACATATGAAAATAAAACATATAGCAATATGATAAAAAATGATCTGTCAGGGGTTGAATCGCTCAAGCCATTTCTTCATTCAGTCAATACTCCTACCGGAGAGTTACAGATTGTCGACAGTGATGCTATAAACTCGTTTTTTAGTAAATAAATAGTCAAAATAAAAAAATATATAAATTCAAAATTGGATGATGTGGAAACTTTAAATTACTTTAGTATCAAAAAATGCTTGGGGCTTGCGTAAATAAAGAAAATCAAAAGATACAGGTTGCTATGTATTTAATAATGTATTAGAAATCTTTGTTTTATGAGTAAAATTTTAATACTATTATTATACTTATTTTTTATAACTTTTTGTGCCTATCCGGCATGGAATGATTATAATGTACGGGCGATCAACAATATAGAAGGTCTCCCTGATAAACATGTTAATCAAATTCTTCAAGACAGTGACGGATTTATGTGGTTTGCCACAAACAATGGTCTCTGTCGCTATGACGGATATGAGTTTAAGACATACAAGTCATCAAGCCAATTTCCGGAATTGCTGCAAAGTAATATTGTAAATGCAATTGTTGAAGACATTGATCATAACTTGTGGATCGGGACTGAACAAGGGTTACACTTTTGGATAAATCGACCGACAAGATTGTTTGTATCAGCAATGACAGTCTTCCTAACTCTTTTATACATTCTTTGCTGATCTCTCGTGACAGTACGTTATGGGTAGGAACACAAGTTGGACTTTTAAAATATAATAGACAAACCGGTTCTTTTTTCCAATATAAAAATCGTCCCAATGATGAAACATCCATAGCAGGAAATTCAATTCACGCATTACTGGAAGAGAAATCAGGAGATATTTGGGTGGGAACATTTGATAATGGAATATGCCGTTTTGATGTGAAAAAACAACGTTTTTACCAATATCCTGAAGTAACCGTTTTGAATAGAACCAATTTTTTATTGCAAGACACAGCTGAAAACATTTGGATATGCAACTGGGGTAATGGTGTATCCAAAATGAACAATCGGGAAACTTCTAAACACGCCCGATATACTCAGTTCGGGTATGAGACTGATTATGAGTGCATTTTTAAATGTTTACAGCAACTTCCGGACAAAAACATTTTAGTAGGGACTAATCAAGGGCTATATAGGATAGATAATAACAATAAACTGATACCAATTAATACCGATGTTTATTCGTCTGGTTTTATTTCCAACGAGGATATTAATGATCTATTCATTGACAATCAAAAGAATATTTGGATAGCAACAGCAAATTCAGGTGTTTATATCGCGTATAAAGAAAAAAAAGATCTTTACCAATTACCCGATGAAATCTTCATTGGAGCCATATCAAAACTTAAAAGTGAATGCGTTGTATGAATGGAATAAAAATGTTTTATTACTTGGAGTCGATAAAATCGGGTTTTCCTTTTATGACAAAAAAGTGGGAAAAAATACCGGTTATAAAGAAATATCAAAATATAATGAACTATTTAACCAATGGCCTGGAAATGTGCAATTTATATTCAAACATCCGTCTAAAAAGGAATTATGGTTTGGTACACAACTTGGCGGATTGATAATTTGTCAGTTAAAAGATAGAGAAATCTCGTCCTGCCAGTATTATCTTCATCATTTAGGAAAAACAAAAATCGGAAGTTGTATTAATTCTATCATAAGTGACAAGGATGGCAATATTTGGATCGGCTCTGATGAGGGACTAAATATTATTACGACTAATAATGATACACTTTCTTATGATACTTATAACCGCATACAGTGTATTTATCAGGATCACACAGGTACAGTATGGCTCGGAACTTACTTTGATGGGCTATACAGTCTGGCATCAGGATCCAATGTGCATAAACTGTCTTTTAAAACTTATAACAGTAAAAACAAACTGCTTGTTGCTGATGAGATCATGTGTATCTATGAGGATAAAATGGGGAACCTTTGGATTGGAACAAATGGTTATGGCTTACAGAAGTATAACCAAGAAAAAGACTGGTTTGAACCGGCTCCTAATATACAGGAAATACCTAGCGATATCGTTTTTAATATAACGGAAGTGAACGGAACTCTTGTCTTAGGAACTAATAAGGGGGTGGTGTTGTATAACAGTCAGACTCATAAATCACTTATTTTTGATGATAGAGATGGAATGTTGGATAAAAGCTGTTTAAAAAATTCAATGTTCAATGACAAGAAAGGACAGATCTATTACGGAACCCCTAGTGGTTTCTGCATATTTCATCCAAACTTGGTGAACTATGACTCAACCCATACTCCAACTATCATTAGTGATTTTAAGATTTTCCACAAATCTTTTGATGAACTGCCGAATAAGAAGAAAAAAACAGTTATCTGGAAAAACTCATCCACTCTACTCTAAAAACATTACTCTGACTTCTTCTGATAATAATATCGGGATCAAATTTGCCGCACTTTCTTATGTACATCCTGAAAAAAAAATATGCTTACAAATTGGAGGGATTTGACAAAGATTGGATCTACACGGATGCGACATCACGAACAGCATTCTACACCAACTTACCTTCAGGTGAATATCGTTTTTGGTCAAGACATTGAATGAAGGTAGAGTGGAAAATGAAAAATTATGAAGAATTCGGCATAAAAGTGCTTCCTCCTTTTTACAAAACGAATTTGGCTTTGGTATGTTATCTGTTTTTGATAACTATTTCAGGTTATGTTTTTTATCGTTTTCAAAATTATAGGTATAAATTGAAAGAAGCTGTGAAGGTCGAACAAATAGAGAGAATAAAAGCGGAAGAATTACATCAATCCAAGTTCAAATTTTTTGCCAATATCTCTCATGAATTCTTGACGCCGTTATCTATTATCAGTTGCTCCATTGAGGAGCTTAAGCGTATGTATAATATTGATAATAAAATATTAAAAGCGGCCCAGTCGAATACGATCAGACTTAATAGGTTGATTGAAGAGATTCTTGATTTTCAAAAACTGGAAAACAATAAATTAAAACTCAACATATCTTATGGAGATATAAGTTCTTTTGTCTGTAATCTTTGTCAAAGAGAACTTTGCTTTATTAGCAAAGAATAAAAATGTCAGCTTATGTATGCAGTCGGAACCTGAACATATCGCTGCTTGTTTTGACACGAATAAAATCGATAAAATTTTATATAATTTACTTTCTAACGCAACAAAGTTCAGCTATCAGGATGGTAGGGGAAAAATAGAGATTCTCCTTAAAGCAGAGGATCAGGAAAGTGAATTTCAGTATAAAACATTACTTATTAAAATCAGAAATATAGGAAAAGGTATTGCAACCGATGAATTACCTTATATATTTAATCGTTTTTATGAAAACAGTTTTAAACAATTGGGCCTTAAAGGGAATGGCATAGGACTAGCATTAACTAAAAGTCTTGTCGAATTGCACAAAGGAACGATTAGTGTAACTAGTGAACTGGAAGAATGGACAGAATTTACAATCAGAATACCTATCAACAAAACAAGCTATAGCAACGAACAAATAAATGAAACGATAGAACATCGTTTCATTGTAAACGACTCGCCTGAAGGAGCAGCCATCCAACAATCACAGTCAATTCTGAAATTCAAAAATCTTCAAAACAGAATTCCGTTTTGGTTATTGAAGATGATCAAGACTTGCGAGATTCACTTCAGCGTTTGTTACAAGAAAAGTATACGATATCAATGGCCGCTAATGGGGAGGAAGGACTGAAACTTGTACAAGAAATTAAGCCTGATCTGATTCTTAGTGATGTCATGATGCCTATCATGGATGGATTCGAACTATGTAAACAACTCAAGAGAAAGAAAGAGACAAGCTGTATTCCGATTATACTTCTTACGGCAAAAAATAAATGATAAAGACTATTTGGAAGGATTGAACTGCGGCGCAGATGCATATATAACCAAACCATTTAATTTTAACGTGTTACAAGCAAATATAGACATGGTCATCTCTAATAGAAAAAGGGTTATAGATAGCTTTAAATCCAACCCTTTGACACAGAATATAGATATTACGATCTCATCATACGATGAAAAGTTTTTGAAAGAGGCCATGGATATTGTCAAAAAGAATATGGAAAATCCCGAGTTTGATGTCAAACATTTTTGTGAAATTATGCAAGTGTCAATTCTATGTTATACCGCAAGTTGAAGTCTTTGGCAAATATGTCTCCTAATGAATTTATCCGTAGTATACGTTTGAATACAGCAAAAGAACTCATTAAACAAAGAAGGGGTAATGTTTCAGACATTGCCTATTTGGTAGGTTTTAAAGATGCACATTATTTCAGTGTTTGTTTCAAGAAAGAATTTAACATGACACCAGGAGAATATATGGAAACTATATGTTCTTAGCTTTTGGGAAAAAAATAAAAAGAAGTATTCTTAAAGTCTATTTAAACACAAAAGTTTCATCCATACACCTCAAAAATTTCCACAAAAAGTTTTTTGTGGAATAATTTATTCTTGTATTTTTGTACTATAATAGTAGTACAATATTAATATAGAATAATATAAAATCATATGATCAAGTTTTTATTAGATTACTCTAGCGGTATACCGATATACCGCCAGATCATTGATCAAATCAGGTTTGGCATAGCATCCGGGCAACTTAAGTTGGGAGAACAGCTTCCTACGGTCAGAGCACTTGCCGTAGAGTTAAAGGTAAACCTAAACACGGTATCCAAAGCTTATAAAGAATTGGAGATCAAGAATATTTTGGAAACTCAGCAAGGAACCGGAACGTTTATTAGCAAAACAGATCATGTAGTACCGGAAAAAGAACGGGAAGACAAGTTAAAAGAAATTTGTACACAATTTTCTTCCGTTGTACTGAGTTACGGTTTCAGCCTAAATGAGGTTATTCGAGAATTAAAAGATATCGAAACTTCTAAAAAACAATGAATATGACAACAAATGTAATTAACAAGGGTTGGTTCAATCCCATATCCCTTTCCGTATTGCTGATACTGGTTATCGTATCAGCCGTTTTGTATGTTTCGAAGATTATAAACATACCGGTATTCATCCTCTTGCTTCTTCTTTCCGGGTTGGTGGCTTCTGCAATCCGCATAGCCGACCAATGGGAACGGGCGGTAGTCCTTCGTATGGGGAAATACAACGGTTTGAAAGGTCCCGGCCCCTTTATGATTATCCCGGTTATAGGACAGTGTGTCGACTTATATTGACCAGCGTGTACGGGTAAGTGCATTTAAGGCCGAACAAACTCTAACCAAAGATACGGTTCCGGTAAATGTGGATGCAGTCGTATATTGGACCGTCTGGGACGTGGAAAAAGCTGCATTGGAAGTACAGGAGTACCAAAAGCGATCGAACATATCACACAGACTGGTCTAAGAGATACCATCGGTAAGCACGAACTGTCGGATCTCTTGCAGGAACGCGATAAGATAGCTGAGGATTTGCAACAGGTCTTAGACAGAAATACGAATCCGTGGGGCATCACATGCCAGACTGTCGGTATCAAAGATATCGCTATTCCGCAAGACCTGGCCGAAGCAATGAGCAAAGAGGCCCAAGCCGAACGTGAAAGAAGAGCTCGTGTCATCTTGGGAACAGCAGAAACGGAAATCGCAGAAAAGTTCGAACAAGCCAGTAAGAAATATACCGACAATCCTGTGGCATTGCATCTTAGAGGGATGAATATGCTGTTCGAAGGCTTAAAAGAAAAAGGATCGATGGTTATCGTACCGAGTTCGGCACTCGACACCATGAACTTAGGGGCTATGGGAGGCTTGGTTTCATTGGCTAAGAACAACGAGACACCGAAATAAACTATTTTCTAACAACAAAAAATCACCATTTATGGAAATACACAAACAAGGGATTACTTTTGTTCTCCTTCTATTAGTCTTCACAAGTTGTTCACGAAAACCATCGCTGCAATGGATTCCCTTCAGTTGGGAAGGTGATACAATTTCGGGGATATACATTGAAAAAGCTTTTCTAAATGTTCCGGTAAAAATAGAGAATTTACCCTACGAATTCACAATGCAGTTTGATTTAGGAACATATAATTCTGTCTTTTACGGGAATACTTTTTGCTCCTTATCTCAAAGAAGCCCCATCTTTAATGAACAAAAAGATTCAACCGGGATGTATAAGAATGTCAACCTGCAAATAGGGACAGTGGAGTTTAGCAATGCCAATATCGGATTCATGCAGAATTTCGGAAATAAAATCCCTAAAGATTCACTTCATTCAAATACCCCCAAGCATATTGGAACGATCGCATCCGACATGGTGCAAGATAAAGTCTTAATCATTGATTACAAATCAAACAGGTTTGTAATCACAGACTTTTTACCGGCTGAATACGAAAATCTGCTGGCTGAAGAATTTGAATCAGAATATGGGGAAATAAAATTGCCTTTACGGATTAATGGAAAAACATGTAAAGTATTGTTCGATACAGGTTCAAGCCCTTTCCAGTTAATAACGACACAAGAAAGAGCTTGGAGCGTATCAGACCTTACTATTGTCGACTCTCTAAGCGGTCCTTTATGGTGGGGACAAGAAATAACATTTTATGGCTTTAATGTAACCAAACCGATCGAGTTCGGCGGAAAAGCCTTGAACAATTCGAAAGTCTACTACGCCAAAGACGGCCTTTGGGATAGTATTTATAGTATCCTCGATGTCTGGGGAATAACCGGAAATGCTTATTTCTTTGAAAACACCGTGATTATCGATTACAAAAACAAACTATTCAGGATAAAATAAAAATTCGAACCCATACTTCTTCATTCAGATGCAAGCATAAGTTATTTTCTACATTGCCGTATACATTCCCGACAACGTCGAAAACAACTTACACTTGCATCAAAACAAAAACACATTGCCATCTTACATCAAACCTTTGCCAGAGCTTGGTCTAGGTCATCAATGATATCATCGATATATTCAGTACCTATACTCAGGCGCACAATGGAAGGCGTGATATGCTGTCCGGCCAGCTCTTCCGGAGTCATTTGAGAATGGGTAGTCGTATACGGATGGATCACCAGGCTCTTCACATCAGCCACATTGGCAAGAAGGGAGAATATTTCCAGCGAATCGATAAACTTCCAGGCCGCTTCCTGCCCGCCTTCGATCTCGAAAGTGAAAATACTTCCGGCACCTTTCGGGAAATACTTTTTATAAAGTTCATGGTCTGGATGGTCTGGAAGAGCCGGATGGTTCACTTTGGTTACTTTCGGGTGTTTGGATAAATACTCGACGACTTTCAGAGCATTGGCAACATGACGCTCCACGCGGAGAGACAATGTTTCCAGACCTTGCAGCAGGATAAAAGCATTGAAAGGCGAGATCGTAGCTCCTGTATCACGCAGAATGACAGCCCGGATACGAGTGACGAAAGCTGTTGGACCCGCCACATCGGCAAAGACCGCCCCATGATAACTTGGGTCCGGTTTGCCCAAGGTCGGGAACTTATCGGCATTTGCTTTCCAATCGAAATTGCCACTGTCCACAATCACTCCTCCCAAGCTCGATCCATGTCCGCCGATAAATTTGGTGGCGGAATGAACAACAATATCGGCCCCGTGCTCGATCGGACGGATCAGGTACGGTGTACCGAACGTATTATCCACTATCAACGGAATATTATGACGATGGGCCACCTCCGCCACAGCATCGATATTGGTAACATCAGAATTGGGATTACCGAACGTTTCGACATACACCGCTTTCGTATTCTCCCGAATAGCCGCCTCCAACGCCTGCAAGTCATTGACATTTACAATCGTGTGGGTAATGCCCTGAGTCGCTAACGTATGCGTAATCAGATTGAAGGAACCGCCATAGAGATTGTCGGCAGCCACAATATGATCACTCACTCCAAGTATATTCTGCAAGGCATATGTCACGGCCGCCGCACCGGAAGCCACCGCCAGACCAGCCACTCCCCCTTCGAGAGCGGCAACACGCGCTTCGAAAACTCCCTGGGTCGAATTGGTCAGGCGGCCATAAATATTCCCGGCATCACGAAGGCCGAAACGGTCTGCCGCATGTTGTGAATCATGAAATACATAAGATGTTGTCTGATAAATAGGGACGGCACGAGCATCTGTTGCGGGATCGGCCTGTTCTTGCCCTACATGAACCTGTAATGTCTCGAAATGTAATTTCTTTGTTGCCATAGTCGTATTATTTTAAATTGTTCTTCTTGCTCATTTTCCAGCAAAACTATAGCAGACAGAGATATCAGACAAGATATATGGAAAATACAGAAAATAACGCTATTTTTACGGTCGTCAACAGAACGCATAAACTGTATCAGGATCGAAAAAAGGATTCTGATAGAATTTTATTCTTATGAACACACTTGAGAAATTAGACAAAGTAGACTTGCAGATCCTCCGTACCCTGCAATCGAATGCCCGGCTCACCACAAAAGAGCTCGCCGCGAGTGTCAGCCTCTCGTCGACACCCGTATTCGAACGCCTGAAACGCCTCGAAAACGGAGGATATATAAAGAAGTACATTGCCGTGCTGGACGCCGAAAAGCTAAACCAGGGCTTCGTGGTCTTTTGCAGTGTCAAGTTGAGGAGACTGAACAAAGAGATTGCGGCGGAGTTCACAAGAATCATACAGGAAATTCCGCAAGTCACAGAATGCTACAATATATCGGGAAGTTACGACTACCTGCTGAAGATCCATGCACCGAATATGAAGTATTACCAGGAGTTTATCTTGAACGTGTTAGGCACGATCGACAGCCTCGGATCGCTCGAAAGCACCTTTGTGATGGACGAGGTAAAGCATGAATACGGAATCCATATTTAAACGCCGCCCCGTCCCTATCTTACATTTATTACTTCAATGCATAAATCCGCTGGATGATGTCCACAACCTTCATGCCTTACAATACGTTGGTCGTAATACATTCCGAACTTGCACCAGAAAGGACACGGACCACATTGCGGATCACGAAATTATGGTTCTGGGCGGAACCTTTATAAGGGCCGTAGTCATTTCCCGGATTCGTCGGCGCCAGTTCCGGCATTTCATAATCTTTGATATGGCAGTATTCGACTTCGTTCATATACTGTCCGCCGATTTTCACGCTTCCGTTCTCCGCAACAATCAGCATACTGCTTTCCATGTTCCTGTTCCAGACAGAAGTGGAATAGCTCAGGCTCCCCATCCCGCCGTTCACGAAGTTGAAATTCACAAAGCCCGAATCTTCAAAAGCCGTAAGTCCGGCATGGTTGAAATCGGCAAAGCGAGCCTGGATATTGCAGATATCCCCGAAAAGCCAGTACATAATGTCGATGAAATGGGAGAACTGGGTAAAAAGCGTCCCTCCGTCCAAAACGGCATCGCCATGCCAGCCACCGGGTTTATAATAGCGCTCGTCACGGTTCCAATAACAATTCAACTGGACCATATAGATTTTGCCTAACCTACCCGAATCCACCATCTCCTTGATCCAGACGGAAGGAGGAGAATAACGGTTTTGCATGACGCAGAACACCTGTTTACGGTATTTCAGCGAAGCATAGACCACCTTCTCGGCATCGGCAAGCGTCAGTGCCATCGGCTTCTCGATCACGACGTTGCAACCGGTTTCGACAGCCTGAATGGCCATTGCTGCATGCAAGCCGTTCGGGGTACAAACATTTACGACATCTATGGAAATTCCGCTCTGCAATAGCTCCGTCAGGGAAGAGAAAACGGGACATCGTATGCCTCAATACCCAATTCCTCACGAGGACGAATATCACAAAGGGCCACCAATTCGGCTCCCGGATCGCGTGTCACCATCTCGGCGTGACGTTTGCCGATATGGCCACAACCGATAACTGCAAATTTTATCTTTTTATCCATAAGCATTCGATGGGGGTGTGTCAAAATCTCCTTGTCCCCGCGCTTGACGCGGAGCCGCAAAAGGACAGACCTTATCAATCAGATTTTTATAGGGTCGGTTTTAATGCTATCCCGCGTCAAGTGCGGGAACAGGATAGTTTCGACACACCCCCTTTTTTAGAGTTTCTGTTATATATTGCTGTTGTCCGAGGGACATTTCCGTATGAATAGGCAGGGAAAGGACGGATTCGCACAAACGGGTGGAGACGTCCAAATTACCAGATACACGGGAGATATGCCGGTAAGCTTCCTGATGATGCACTGGTACAGGATAATAGATCATGGAAGGGATTCCCTGTTCTTTCAACAGGCATTGAAGGACATTCCGCCTGCCATCTTTACCTGGACCGTATATTGGTGATAGACATGAGTCGAAAATATCGATCTCGCAGGGAGAACCAACGAATCGCAGGAGGACAAAGCTTCATCGTACCGAGAGGCAACTTGCCGACGGGTTTCCGTGAACTCCTCCAGATGCTTCAACTTCACATCCAGCACAGCAGCTTGCAACGTGTCCAGACGGGAGTTGCATCCGATCCGCCTATGGTGGTATTTGCATTCCTGGCCATGATTGGCAATCATGCGGATACGGGTAGCCAACGCCTCGTCGGAAGTCATCAACGCCCCCCATCGCCATAGCAGGCCAACGGCTTGGATGGAAAAAAGATGTCGTCCCGATATGTCCGATCGTCCCGGCCTTTCGTACTCGCCCGTCGGAAAAGATATAATCGGCACCAACGGATTGGGCGTTATCTTCCACTACATACAGATGATAGACATCTGCCAAAGTCATGATCGGCTCCATATCGCAGGCTTGTCCGAACAGGTGGACGGCCACGATCGCCTTTTGTCCGTTCCGAAACAGCCGCTTCTATTTTCCGGGGATCGATATTGAAGGTACAGGGATCGACATCCACCAACACGGGCGTCAACCCTAACAAAGCGACAACCTCGGCTGCCGCTATATAAGTAAATGCCGGTAGAATCACCTCATCGCCAGGCTGAAGCTCCAATGCCATCAGAGCAATCTGCAAAGCGTCCGTCCCGTTAGCACAAGGAATCACGTATGAAACCTGAAGATAATCAGCCAAATGCCCGGCAAAGGATTTCACCTGCGGACCATTGATAAAAAGCACAACTGTCGATCACCGCCTGCATGGCCTCATCAATCTCCTCTTTGAACCGGAGATATTGTCCATGCAAGTCGACCATCTGTATCTGTTCTCCCAACATTATATTATCTGTTTTCCGATTAATTAATCCTTCGTCACTACAACGAAGGATTAACCAGATTATTTCACCTCGCTGCCCGGTTTCACCTCTTTTTCAGGAGTGATGACAGCCAGCTTACCGTCGAAGTTTTCTGCGGAAAGGATCATCCCTTCGGAAACGATACCTTTCAGCTTGCGCGGAGCCAGATTAGCGATGAAGCAAACCTGCTTGCCCACAAGGTCTTCCGGCTTGTAATGTTGAGCGATACCGGAAACGATCGTACGTTTTTCCAGACCGTCATCGATACGGAACTGCAACAACTTGTCCGCCTTAGGCACTTTCGTACATTCCAACACGGTCCCGACACGGATATCCAGCTTCATGAAGTCATCGAACTCGATATTCTCACGGATGGGTTTCGCCTTGTAGTTGGCTTCCTCGTTTGCTTTCTTCGTATCCAACAGCTTTTGTACCTGCGCTTCGATCACGCTGTCTTCAATCTTCTCGAACAGCAGTTCCGATTTGCCCAACTGATGACCGGCTTCCAACAAGTCAGTCGATCCCAAGCGGTTCCAGCCTAACGGTTCCACATTCAGCATCTTGTTCAATTTCTCCATGCTGAACGGCAGGAACGGTTCGAAAGCGATCGCCAGATTTGCCGTGATCTGCAAAGCGATGTTCATGATCGTGGCGACACGTGCCATATCGGTCTTTGCCAATTTCCAGGGTTCCGTATCAGCCAGGTATTTGTTACCGATACGCGCCAGATTCATGGCTTCTTTCTGTGCGTCACGGAAATGGTAGGTATCCAGCAGACGTTCCACGTCGGCCTTTACATTCGCGAAATCGGTCAATGTCTGACGGTCATAATCGGTCAGCTCGCCGGCAGC
>VOFG01003839.1_pt1 | contig 48131 bp, 61 predicted proteins | sample 5384171 | NCBI WGS metagenome assembly VOFG01 (sample SAMN12384726, study PRJNA508395) | human gut metagenome | isolation source: healthy gut F | host: Homo sapiens
CGCGTGTTCGGCAAGATGGGCCACTCGGGCGCAGCGGCGAATTCCTGTACAAGAACGTCACTGGCGACAAATACCAGCCGATCTTTGAGGGGCGGCGTGGACTATTTCAAGGTTTGATGGTAGAATAGGAGAAAAACTCCTTCCGTCATCGCTGGCGGATGCCACCTCCTCGGAGGGGAGGCTGAGGTTGAAACCCCCTCTTCGAGGGGCTGTCGCCGAAAAAGGCGACTGGGGAGTTACCTGACCAATATCACCCCGAAATGGTGGCCGAGCTGGAAGCCCATGTGGACGATATCAACTATGACGTCGCCATTGCCCGGGAGAAACTGGTCCGCCACGACGTGATGAGCCACGTCTATGCCTACGGCCAGCAGTGCCCCAAGGCCGCCGGCATCATCCATCTGGGTGCTACCAGCTGCTATGTGGGCGACAACACCGACATCATCGTGATGCGGCAGGGCCTGGAGCTCATCCGCAAAAAGCTCATTGGCGTGCTGGCAAAGCTGGACCCAGGCTTCCTTTATGGAGCTGTTCAAGGGCGACGCCGATAAGATGCGCTGTGGATGCCTCTATCGCCGAGGAGATGGGTTTTGATACGCGGGCCGTCATCTGTCTCGACCAGACCTACAGCCGCAAAGGTGGATGCATTCATCCTCAACGCTCTGACCGGCATTGCCCAGAGCTGCATAAGACGCCACCGACCTGCGTCTGCTGGCCAACTTCAAAAAGGAGATGGAAAGAGCCCTTTGAGAAGAACAGATCGGTTCTTCTGCCATACCCCTACAAGCGCAACCCATGCGCTACGAGCGCATCTGCGCACTGAGCCGCTACCTGATGGTGGATGTGCTGAACCCCAGCATCACCACGGGCACCCAGTGGTTTGAGCGCACTCTGCGATATGGTGGACCGCGTTGCGGCGGACCCCGCCTTTGGCCTGACCAAAGAGGAGATCGTGGCCGGTCTGGTGCCGGAGAATTTTGTGGGCCGTGCACCCATTTTGACGCCAACCCTGATGCGTTGTGGAGCACGCGAGTTTGAGCGTCTGAGACCGAACTTCGAGAGGTTATTGCCGTAAGGCGCGGTGGCCTCTTTCTGCGTGGAAAAACACGATACATGATAAAATGGGACAAAAATGACTTTAGAGCAAACCATGCGTCTCGATAAATATCTGGCCGAAACGGCCCAGTGCACCCGGAGCGAGGCAAAACCCTGCTGCAAAGGGGCGGGTGACGGGTCAATGGAGCCGTCTGTCTAACGGCCGTGGACAGCCAGCCGCTGGCGTACGCATCTGTCTACCCTTATGCTCAACAAGCCCGGAGGGGTGGTGAGCGCGTCCACCGCAATAGAGTATTTCAGAGCGTGATCTACCAGATGAAAGACGCAAGCATAACGACTATGCCGTGTTTGTGGAAGGCGCGGACCGAGACTGCGGAGCCAGTTGGCCCTGCTTTCTCCATCACCGGCGAGCATTACATCAAGGCTGTCGTCGGCATTGGCACCCCCCATTGCCAACGTCAAGGATCTGGCTACCAGCTTCAAGGAAGCCCAGATCGCCATGGAAGTGAGCAAGGTGTTTGATGCCGAGAAGCAGATCATCCGCTACGATAACCTCGGCATCGCCCGCCTGATCTACCAGCTGCCCACCACCGTGTGTGAGATGTTCCTGCGCGAGGTGTTCAAGCAGGGCAGCACTGAACGTTTCTGAAACCAGCCGCGGTCTGTTCGTCCACCGCAATACGCTGGTGTATCGTCTGAAAAGATCAAAAAGCTGACCGGCCTGGACCTGCGTGAGTTCGATGACGCTATCGTCTTCAAGGTGGCGTTGATGGTCAAGAAGTACCTGTCCAACAACCCGGCCAAATATTGATGTTTCGCCAAGGCGGCTGCAAGGGCCGCCGGCGCAGAACCGGCCGCTCGAAACCCGATGCTGGCCGGTTCTTTTTTCGGGAAAAATTCTTGACCCGCAAATTCAAAAAAGTCAGGAGTATCCATCTCATGATAGATTTTGAACACGTTTCCAAAGAATATAAAAGGGCGGCAAGCTGGCGCTGGAGGATGTGAACTTCCATGTGGACGACGGCGAGTTCGTGTTCCTGCTGGGCCACTCCGGCGCGGGCAAATCCACCCTGCTCAAGCTCATTCTCCGCGAGGAAGTGCCCAGCGAGGGCAAGGTGCTTGTGGACGGCCGGGACGTGGCCCGGATGCGCCGCCGCCAGATCCCCTACCTGCGCCGCCAGATGGGCATTATCTTCCAGGATTTCCGCCTCATCCCCAGTATGACGGTGTATGAGAACATCGCCTTTGCCATGCATGTGACCAACATCGGCCGCAAACAGATCAAAGAGCGGGTGGGCTACATGCTGGAGCTGGTGCATCTGGAGGATAAGGCCAATGTCTACCCCGGAGTTCCTCTCCGGCGGTGAGCAGCAGCGTGTGGCCGTGGCCCGCGCCCTGGCCCACGCCCCCAAGCTGGTCATTGCAGACGAGCCCACTGGCAACATCGACCCCGAGCTGAGCCTTGAGATGATGGAGCTGCTGGAGCGGGTAAGCGAAATGGGCATTACCGTCCTCGTTGTTACCCATGAGCACGAGCTCGTGCACCGCTTCCATCAGCGTGTCGTCACCCTGAAAGAGGGCCGCATCATCTCGGATGTTCCGCGGATAAAAAGGAGGTGCTGGTATGAAGCCCTCGACTTTCGCGTTCCTTACCCGGCGCGGCGTGCGCAACCTGGGCAAGCACTGGGCCATGACCATTGCCTGCATCGCCTCCCTCAGCGTCTGCATGACGTTGAACATTTTGCCACCCTGGTCGAAGTCAACGTGGACAGCATGGTCAATTACCTGGGCCAGCAGAACGAGATGGTGGTCTATGTGGATGACCCAATGCGGACGACGCCACCATCCAGTCGGTAGGCGGGGAGAAGATCGCCGTCCCACCCCCAAGGGTGTGAGCCGGATGCAGGGGCCAATATGTCCAAAGATGGACGGTGCGGCCACCAGCATGAGCTCGCTGCAGAACAAGCTGGACAAGATCTCTGCGTCCATCAAGCAGCATAAGACGGAGCTGAGCGACGCCAAAAAGAAGGAAGCTGCTGCCAAGGCCCTCGAGTCTGAGCTGAAGGAAAAGGTCTCGGTGGTCCAGAGCCAGATCAGCGTCCTGAAGGGCCAGATCGCCGAGGTGCAGAACAGCATCGGCCTGAAGGAACAGGAGATCGCCGCCAAGCAGAATGAGATCGCCCGAAAAAGAAGCGGAGATCGCCGACCAGTGGGGGGATTTCAAGAGCCATATGGCCGCCATGCAGGAGCTGCGGGACGGCGGCAGCGTTGCCATGCTGTCCGCGGTGAACGACCTGTATGAGCTGCTGACCTTCAACGAGGTCATGCAGGACATTTCCATCAAGGACACCGAGATCCTGGACAACATGAAGAACGCCAAGGAAGCGCTGGAAAGCGATAAGCTGACGCTGGAATCCCAGCGCAGCGAGCTGCAAAAGCAAAAAGGCGGATCTGGATGCCCAGAACAGCCAGATGCGTGCCAAACAGAACGAGCTCAACTCCAGCGTGGCCGCCGCCCAGATGAGCGCTGCCGAGGCGCAGCAGGCCCAGAAGGACGCGCAGGCCGCCATTGAATCGGACGAGATGAACTATGAGGCCGTCAAGAAGCAGATCCAGAAGATGATCGCTGCGGCCGCTGCCTCCAAGCCCACCCTGAGCTTTACCGGCTTCATCTGCCCTCTCAAGAGTTATAGCCGCATTTCCAGTGAGTACGGCTGGCGCAAGAACCCCGTTACGGGGTCAACAAACTCCACGCCGGTACCGACTTTGCCGCCCCGGGCGGCACGCCCATCTACGCAGCCGCCAGCGGCTATGTGCAGGTGGCGGGCTGGTCCAGCGGCGGCTACGGCAACTATGTCATCATCTACCACGGCAAAATGTCCGATGGCAACCAGTACAGCACCCTGTACGGCCACATGCGGTCGGTCGTCCTGCGCGTGGGCTGTCTGATCCTGGCAGGGATCTTTGCACTTTCCATGCTGGGCAGCGTGGTTATGATGCTGCTGGTCTGACAGAGGAGGGAAGAAGATGAACCGTAAGATATCGGTCGGCATGGCGGTCAGCATCGTCATCCTGGTGGACAATGTGGGCTATATCCGCATCCGTCAGTTTGATGGCAGCTACGCCCAGCGAGCTGGACTACGCCATCCCTACGCACCCGGTGACCCAAACGGCGAGCCAGTCTGGTATTCGACCTGCGGGATAACGGCGGCGGCATTCTGGAAGATGCAGTCAGCTGCATCGACCTGATCGCCCCGGAGGGCACGGTGGCCTACGCCGAGGATAAAACAAAACCGCACCGTCATCGGCAGCAGCGATGCCGAAAGTGCCGTCAGCCTGCCGATGGTCTGTCTGGTCAACGGCAACACGGCCAGCGCAGCGGAGCTGTTTGCTGCCAGCCTGCGCACCATGAACGGAGCCCGTCTGGTGGGCACCACCACCATGGGCAAGGGATTGTCATAGACCGTAAGTCAATAACAAGATTTGGAGGGTATGATTATGAAGTACGATGAAAGAGCCTGCAAGTTTAATATGGACACTGGATGTGTGGAACTGTTGCTCCGGGATGGGAGAAAAATTTCCATTGACTGCACCGGGGTTGAGGATGCACTGAATGTGACTATGGCACAGCAGACGGAACTGGACTACCTCATCTACAATGATCCGCTGGGCTATGCAGATTTGATTCTGAACGGTGACCCGGAGGAATATTTGAAGAATGTGGCCGGGAGCCATAGGTTAGAAGATTAAGGACAAAAAATAAGAGGTGTGCCCAACTGGACACACCTCGGTGAGATACATCTATATAAGGCAGGGCGTTCCCTTTACTGGGAGCGTCCTGCTGTTTTTATGCTGCAACAGGCAAGGCTTGTAGAGCTTCTTGCTCTTTCAGCCATTCCTCATATTCACGCTGGCCTTCCTCGCTGTTGAAAAACTCAACCATGGAGGGATAAAAGCAACGTGCCAGCGCCTTGATTGCTTCATCCGGGTAGCCGGATTTGTTCGACTTCTTCTTTTTGTTCAAATGGTATCCTCCGAAAATCAAAGTTCCATATCCTGCCCACGCTTGCGGTTTCGCTGCGACACATTCATGGTGCGCTCCTGCTTGGGGGCAAGAATCTTTTTCAGAAAGCCGCGCACCAGTTCGGGCGCACGGTGGAGAGCATCCAGATAAGGCTTCACATCATACCAAAGGTCGTGGTACTTGTTGCTCCAACGAACGGCCTCCTTCTTGGCGGTGGAAAGTTCTTCTTTCAAGCGGCGGTTCTCCACATCCATCATATAGCCGTGGTCGGCCTGTTTTTTCAGCTTGGAGAATTCTTCTTCGGTCAGCGAGTAGTTACCGAGAAAGGTGCGCTTGCCGATATAATCCAGATCGCGCGCATGAATGAGGGTTTCTTTTGTGAGCGTGGCCTTTTTCTGAACAGCGTCAAGTTCTTTCACCTTTTTGGAGAGAGCGGTGCTAGTTCGGGCAAGCGACTGTTCTTTCTGGTCGATTTGAGAAGTCAGGCTGTCCAGACGTTCCTGCTCCCGCTGGACTTTGAATTGGGTGACGGTCAGGTGTTCTTCGGTGCTGCCGCGCTCGCCGCGCTCTACATCGGTGTACCCGGCATTGTGCATATAGTTGAAGAAATCGTCTTGCAGGATGCTGTACGACTTCTTCAGGACTGGTTTGCCGTTCTTTTGCAGGACGGGCTCTCCAGCATCGTCCAGCAGAGGTTTGGATGCCCACTTCTTGCTCCGGCTGACCTGCATGACGGTCTCCTTGACTGTGCCGACCAGTGCCTTATCCTTGCAGCGTTTCGACCAGAGGATCTGCTTTTCTACCACAGGAACATAGACCACATGGAGGTGGTAGTGGTAGACCTCCCGGCCCAGAGCTTCGGTCATGGCACGGTTGATCTCATCCGCGTGCATAACGGCGGAGAGGATATACTGCTCACCGCCTACGATTTGGATAGCAGCTTTGTAGGCATCTGCATAGAACTGCTTGGCGAACTCGTAGCCGCCGTGATTGTCGAAATAGGCAGAGTTGACATCGAAGATAAGCTCGCAGTAGTGGGTGGCATCTGATTTCAGACCACGGGTGGAAATGGTGCCGCTGGCCTCCATCCGGGCGAACAGGTCGGTGTAGCTGGCAGTGGGTTTCTTGAAATGAACGTTCCATTCAGCGCGGTGGGGAAGAATGTCGGGGTTCCGAGAGCTGTCCTTTTCGCGTTCATTGTGCTGCTGGGTGTTGCCAACAGCCTTGTCCGAAACGGCGAGATTTCGGACGCTTGTGCGGTCGATGCCATCGTTTCTTGCCAGAGGGCATCCCTCCTTTCAGGGCTCAGAGGAAGGTGACGGGGAACGGAGATGCACTTCTGAGGAAGTGTAATAACCCACTATGACACTTTCATCCCTGCGGTCTGCAAAGTGTAGTGGGCTCTTCGAGGACTCTCCGAGGGGGGAACGTCTCCTGCGGGAGAGTTAATCGAGTTCACGTTTGCGAAGCAATGAAAGCCCCAGTGGGGCTTTTAAGTGACCGAACGGTCTTGCGCCAGCAAGATGGAGGGGCCTCGCCCCGACAAGTTCGCACAATGCGAACTTGATTGCTCCGTACGCATCTAAAAAAATCGCGTACGGACTTCAAATAACCTGTACGGTTCGTACGATGTACGAAAATCCGAAATATAAACGATAATACGCTTTAATTTACGCAAATTTGCCGTACAGGTGCGTACAAGTACAGACCGTACAGGTTGTACGAACTTCTTCTGTGAAAAAATGCACTTTTTACGGGCAGGGGGGACAAGCGGTTCGATGCCGACAAAACCCCGCACCCTGCGGCCACCGGGCAGATAGATGTTATGTACTGCACCAGAGTACCCAACGTGGGAACTCTGGTGTTTTTTGCTTCCTGCCTGAATATACGGAGAATTTTGCAGAAAGAGCAAAAAAGCGGCAGAACTGCAACGGAAAAAAAAAAAGCCCTTACTGGTTGCAGATTTGCAACAGCAAGGGCAGAGGGGAAACCGTATATTGAACAAAACGGCAGAGCGTATTATAATGAGGAAAAAGCTCAAAAAGGAGGGCCGACTTCATGGCACAGGAATATCTGCCCGCACCGTCCAACGTCCGTCTTGCGGACTTGATGAAAAAGAGCACAATATCAGCCAACCGGAGCTTGCCAAGGAAATCGGCTGCTCCAAAAGCACCATCAGCCGCTTCATCAGCGGCGCAAAAGGGACCCTGACCCATGAGCAGGTGCTGAGGATTGCAAGGCTGTTCAACGTGTCCACGGATTTTCTGCTGGGAGAAACCAACATCCCCGACCGCAAAAATTACGACATTGCCGAACTGGGCTTGTCCGTAGAAGCTGCAAAGAACCTCTACACAGGGCGTGTCAATGCAGAGGTGGTCAATCTGCTGCTGGAAAACGCTCGCTTTACAGAGCTTACTTACCGCATAGCGCAGTATTTTGATGATACCTTTGCATCCGGCATTGCAGCACAGAACGCCATGCTCACGACATTGAGCACCCTGCTGCGCACAAAGGTCAAGCGCAAAGGACATCAGCGACGCCCGTGTACCAAGGCGACCTTGATGACATTGAAATGTACTTCATGGCGGCGGTCAAGGAAATCAAAAAGCCATTACGCCGAACAGGAAGCCATGAGCAAGAAAGTGGCAGAGAAGATGTTCACCGAATTGACCAAAGGGCAGGATGTGCAGCACCCAACGATCACGGCAGAGCAGTTGACGGATGCAATGTTGGACAGCGTTTCGGGCATGGAAGGAGCCACGCCGGAAGCACTGGAACAGCTGCGAAGCGGTCTGCTGGGAATCTTGCAGTCTGCCGCAGAGCAGGAAAACGCCCATGAAGCAGACGAATGAACGGCTTTGTGCGCTGGCGCAGAAAGGCGATGCTGCCGCGCTGGACAGCCTGATCGACAACAACAAGTCCTTTATTGGCAAGGTGGCAAATGACCTTTTCCGCAGCATGAATCTGGCACAGTCCGGCCTGAACCTTGACACGGACGATTTGAAACAGGCAGGCAATCTGGGCTTATGGAAAGCTGTGCCGAAGTTCGATGCAGCGCGCGGCATGAAGTTCCTGACCTATGCGGCTCCTGCCATCCGCAACGCCATGATGGACATGGTGCGGGATGCCTTTACTGCTTTTGAGCAGCGGATGGTGACGGATGATAAGTAAGGTATCTGTTACCAGCGTGCTTCGCTGGACGATGTTCCGCCGGCAGAGGAACCACTGCGGCGCATCGAAGCCATAGCCGACCCCCCTACGCCATGCAGCCGCAGAGCATTATGGAAGAGCAGGAATCGCGCCGGGAACTGTACGATGGCCTGAAACGGCTGACCCAACGGGAGCAGACCTATCTGCTGTACCGCTATGGCTTCACCGATGGCGAGGAACATCCGCTGATCGGCACGGCGATATACTTTCACCTGACAGAAAGGCCGCGCCAAAAAGACGGAGGAACAAGCTATGGATAACCTGTGGCTGGAACTGCCGTGGTGGTTTATCTGAATGAAAAAAAAATCGTGATTGTGCTACAAGCTTTGGGAAATTTATGTGCAACTATACGATTTTGAGAAATTTTGTAGACGGATGAAACAAAATAGGATTAAATCTAAGTATCTAAGGAACGTTGATTTCACGAAGCTGCTGATTACCGACTGTAGGATTTGAGGAGGATGCCGTTTTATGAAAATTACACGAGATAAAATGTTTTTTTCAAAAGATCTTATTCATACAATGGCATATGTCGGAATGTTCGTGGCGGCAATTATATCGGTTGGAGCGTGTAAGTCTGGTATTTGGGTGGCTGCGATATTAGCATGGATTGTAGCAGGTATAATTATCGGATTGGCGATTATTTCGACTATAAAAAGGCAGAACTTTTGAAAAATGGAACAAGAATCATCGGAAAGGTTACAGCAACAAAACGAGTACATATAAAATTTCATATGAGTACCTACCACCTTGCCGATGAGGATGTAATCTATCCATATGTGGTACATTATCAGTATAAAGTTACCTATAATGGAAAGTCGCAGTGGTTTTGGTTCAATCCATGTATTCCGAAAGGGGCACCAATAAAAATTCTAGTAGACCCAAAGAATCCGGCCCGAAGTACAGTTCTCAAACCAGAAAGCTAAAGATGGCTTTCAATCGAGGTAAAACAAAAAGTTTATCCTTATAGCGTGTTTATTTAAAAGAAGATTGCGATTGTGCTACAAATTTTCAGGAAGTTTATGTGCATCTATACGATTTTGAAAAATTTTGTGGACAAACGAAATAAATCAGGCTTAAATTTCGTTATCTAAACAAAAAGCAAGGCGGGAAGGTTTGATGATTTGTAAAAAATGAGGGCATAAAAATAAAGTAGGCGTTTGATATTTCCAGCAATGTGGGCAGTAGTGAAAGAAGGTATAGAAAATGAAGAAAACTTTATATACATTTTTGGTTTGGAATTTTCTGTTGTTTGTAGCTGGTTTAAGTGATATTGTTTTTTATAGAAATCTTACATCGGTAGAAGGTATGACAATAAGCTGGACCCAGCCAGCGCTTGTAAGTATTACTTCATTTTTAATATTGCTTTCAATATATTATGGGATGCACCAGCTCCTTTTCGGGAAAAATTTTTATTTGAAACTGGAAATCAAGCAGGAAGACCTAGATAAATTGCGAAATTCAATTTATGATTTTCTGAAAAAAGGCGAAATTGACCCCGAAAAATTGCAGCAACACTTGAAGTGTTTGATAATTGCTGAAGTTGTTTTGTGGGGTGGATTCATTGTTTACTTATTTATATCAAAGGGGTTGCCTTTATAGTTTTGATATTGGTCTTTCTTTGCATTCGTTTTTCAGGTCAGGGAAAATTTGCTACACATGGAGGAACCAATCCGTCTGATGTAAAATGTATTTATACTTCAGTTTGGCCGGATAATGAATACACTAGGCTTATTTGTGAGCCGGAAAGTGGAACGATAGAATATATATTGGATGGTTCTAATGCTGGGTATTATGCAATCTTTTATAATAATATCTCTGAAGAAGAAATACAAAAATATATTGACCAATTGAAAACCTTAGGATACGCTGAAGAGGCATCGGCTTCAGAAAGCGTTTCGACAGGCGTTTTGCTAAGAAAAGATGAAACATGGATAAGCATTGCATACTCAGAGGGAGGATTTGGAATCCGGATTTCAGTAGAAAAATCCTGAATAAAAGAGATGCTGGGGAATCCCGGTTATCCCTATGATGCAGTGGAAAGAAAATGGATTGCTCAATATTGGAGGCTCCAACCACAGCTTCTTTGTTGAAATGTTAATCAGTTAGATACCGCCAGACGGTTTATTTAGAACGAGGTTAAGTTGGAACAGCCGATGCCACACTCGGAACAAACAATAGCGGAGGCCGTACAAGATATGTGCTAGTATGGGAGAAAGATGGCATATCACATACGATCATTGGAAAGATACCGCGTGAAGAGATTCTAAAAATTGCAGAGAGCATTTCCTAACTGGCTGAATTTTTGCCCACACGCTTGTAATTATTTACAAATGTGTGGACACTTTTTCGTTGAAGCGTCCAAAGCTGACAAGATTTTGAACTTTTTTCAAAAAAGCTGTCACAAACGCAGTGTGAGCAACGTTGACTAAGCAAAAGCTCCTGGGGGAGTGTACAAAATGGAGGTTATTCATTAATCAAAATGACGAAAGAAGAAATCATTTCCATGCTATCAAAGGAATTGAACCGTGAATGGACGAATGGAGTCACATGTTTGATGGTGGAAAATTCCGATAGCTATATTCCAGTAATAGTTCATCACAATAAAAATGAACTTATTGTTGAAGTAGGAGAACAAGACAAGAAGATTTACCGCATCGGACGAAATGAGCTAAATAAAACATCTTAGTCATCACCAAAAAAACATTGAAATCAGTCACAATTTGACGCATAGAATATGAATTCAAACTTGATATGAGGTGATTCCAATGCAGAAAAAATAGAACACATATTTCGAAAATATTGCTACTATCAAACTGTCAAAGAATACAAGTCAAACGGTTCTTTGATTCGTTCTAAAACGGATTACTATCAGGCTATTGGTGGTTAAGTCACTCCGTTTGTAAGGAAAGGGTTGAAAATGGATTTTCTTAAACAAAAAGGGCCATTAGCAAGAGAATTCTGCAACACGTTGATTTACATTATTTCGTTAGTGTCATTAAAGCCTTCAAGGCTTCAGAGGGTGTTGACAGAACTTCAATGGAATGGGATGTGGTTCTTTTCTCTGGCATTTTTCGCTGTCATCTTTGGAAATGCTGTCCGATTTTTTGCTGGTTACAGATCGCTGCACTGCATGGAAAGCATTAAATGGAAATGTCAGCGAAGCCGAATTTCACAATCTTCAGCAGATTGTCCTATGCGAAAATCAGAAAGTTTCCATTGAGAAGAAACTTGCAAGTACGATACTACTGGTTCTGATGATATGTGCAACTGCTGCATTTGTGTGGTTTACCTTTTTGGTATAAGGTTTTGTTATGAAAGAGATAATTATTATACCACATATTGGAATTGGACAATTAAAATTAGGTATGGCACCAGATGAGCTAGAAAATGCTCTTCTACAAATGAAGAAACAGTGGTCGAATTCTTCTGATGAAGCAATGCAAATGGAACGTTGTGCGGAAACCGATGACCCTAATTTGATAACCGGACGATATATGGATAATGATTCGTTCTTTCTTGTGCAGTATCGGAACGGAAAAGCTGCTGAAATCGGCATCCAGCGTGATTTGTCTAAAGTGGCATCAATAAAATTGTTCGGGATGGATATGTTTAATACAACCGCCGAGTGTATTATTGATAGCTTAATGAAAAAGGACAACGTTGTTTGCAACGAAAAGGACTTGCAACTGGGAACGGAATATCTTTTCCCTGAAATTGGAGTCCGACTTTGGAGAGAGCGAGCATTTCATCTCAAACTGTTGAAAGACCCGTTATACATGGAAGAGATGCAGGCTGTATTAGAAGACGAATATCAGTATCAATACTTCCAGATGGTTACTGTGATGGGTTGAATTGCTAACGATCAATGGGATTTGATATAACTTTTCCGCTTGTAGTACATAGCGATGACCACAGCTATCTGCTAATACGGGTGAACTAATTTGAAGTATTTTATTGACGAAGATCAAAGAAAAGCCTCACACAGCAGCTGCTACTTGGAATTTCAACAAGGGCAGTATCATGACAAGTGCTGGCTTGACACATCTATTAGCATCAGTGATGAAGTATGGAATAGCCGCCATGTTTCACAGATAACCATTGATATGTACCTGCGCCTGAAGCATCATCCCGATGGACCGCCATTGGTACCTGCGCCAGATCACCCTGACTGGCGGCATCCCCTTCTCGCTGTCCTTTGCCGAAGGCTCCTGCGGCTCTGAATGCTGACACCATGACCGATGATCAGCTTCATGCAGCCTTGCAGGTGGGCATAGGAAATCCAGAACGGTGATACCGTGGATGCTGCAAGCGCATTCGCACAGTTCAGGGAACAGCACAGATGAAGCAGTATGACGTGAAAATTTCCTATGCAGCCCTCAGCGATATGGAGCAGATTTACAGCTACATTGCCGACCGTCTGCTGGAGCCTGACACGGCTATGGGGCAGTATAACCGCATTGCAGAAGCCATTCAGTCGCTGAACATCCTGCCGGGACGCTGTGCACTGGTGGAAAGCGAGCCGGAGCGCACCCAAGGGCTGCGGCAGATGCTGGTGGACAACTACTCGGTGTTCTACATCGTGGGCGAAGATGCCGTGTCGGTGGCGCGTGTGCTGTACAGCGCATCCGACCTTGTGCGCCGCCTGCGGAGAATGAAGTGAAAGGGGTGTTTGCATGACCGCCGTAATCTACGCCCGCTATTCCAGCGATAATCAGCGCGAAGAATCCATCGAAGGTCAGATTCGCGAGTGTACAGCCTACGCCGAAAAGAACGGCGGCATTACCGTGGTCAAGCACTACATTGACCGCGCCCTTTCCGCCAAAACCGATAACCGCCCGGATTTCCAGCAGATGATCAAGGACAGCGAAAAACGGCTATTTGACATTGTGCTGGTCTGGAAACTTGACCGCTTTGCCCGGAACCGCTATGATTCGGCCCACTATGAGTACCAGTTAGAGAGGAATCATGTCAAGCTGGTATCTGCCACGGAGCCTATCTCTGACAGCCCTGCGGGTATCATGGTCAAGAGTATGCTCACCGGCATGGCTGAATACTACTATTCGGCAGAACTTTCTGAAAAAGTTGTGCGTGGCATGACCGAGAATGTTCTGAAGGGGCAAGTACAACGGCGGCACGATTCCCATTGGCTTTAAGGTGGATGAGGAGAAATTCTTTCAAGTCGATCCGCTGAAAGCTCCCTTTGTGGTAGAAGCCTTTCAGCGGTACAACGATGGCGCAACTATGAAAGAACTGATGAACTGGCTGAACGACAGTGGCGTGACCACCAACCGTAATCAGAAGTTTACCTACAACAGTGTTCAGACGCTGCTGACGAACAAACGGTACATCGGAGAAAACCACTTCAAGGACATTGTGATGCCAGACAGCATCCCGGCCATCGTGGACAAGGACTTGTTTGAAGAAGTGCAGCAAAAATCAAGAAGAACAGTCGCGCTCCTGCCCGTCACAAGGCCGAGGACGATTACTTGCTCACCACCAAGCTGTTCTGCGGAATGTGCGGCGCGATGATGTTCGGTGAGTGTGGCACAGGCCGGAACAAGGTCGTTCATCATTATTATAAGTGCTCTACTGCTAAGCGTTTCAAGACCTGCAAGAAAAAGACCGTCCGTAAAGGAGTGGCTGGAGGATTTGGTCATAGCTGAAACCATGAAGCTGATTCAGGACGATGCCGTGATTGATGCCATCGTTGCCGAGGTGCTGGAAGCTGCAAGAGCAGGAAAACACCACGCTTCCTTTGCTGGAAAAGCAGATGCACGGGTGGAGAACGGCATTGAGAATATGCTGAACGCTATCCAGGCGGGTGTGCTGACCAATTCCACCAAATCGCGTTTGGAAAAGCTGGAAGTCCAGCAGAAAGAACTTGAGGTTCGGATCGCCCGAAAAAAATCGCTCGGCCACGGTTAAGCGAAAATCAGGTTCGTTTCTGGCTGACCCGGTTCCGCAAGCTCGACCCGAACGTGAAAAGCCACCGGGAAACGCTTATCAATACATTCGTGAATGCTGTTTATCTCTATGATGAAAAAGTTTTGATTACATTCAACCCAGCAGGCTCTCGTCCACATCACAGGCGACGACCTGCGCCAAAAACAGATCATGGCTGCCCAGCGGGATGACCTGCGTCACCTTGCACTCAAGATTCAGCGGGCTTTCCTCTAAAATGGGGCAGTCCGTCAGCACAGAGCCCGGCGCGGCGTGGAGGCCGCAGGCAGCAAACTTGTCGATCTCCCGGCCGCTCTTGACGCCGCACCAGTCCACGGCGCGGACAAGGCTCTCGGTGGGCAGGTTGATGGCAAACTGCCCGCTCTCTTTGATCAGATGGTGGCTGAACCGCTCGGGGCGGACGCTGATGGACACCATGCTGGGCTGGGTGCAGATGGTGCCTGTCCAGCCGATGGTGATGAGGTTGGGTGTTTCCAGCCCGCCGCAGGATACCAGAACGGGCGGTTCCGGGTTTAAGAAGGGTGCTGCCTTTCCAGCTCTGTTTGCTCATCCGTGGTACTTCCTTTCGTAGGGGGCCCAGGTGCGCTCGCTGATGATATAGCGGGGCCGGGCCTTGGTTTCCATATAAATTTTGCCGATATATTCGCCGATGACGCCCAGGCAGATGAGCTGGACACCGCCCATGAAGCAGACGATGCAAACGGTGGAGGCCCAGCCGGCCACCACGCTGCCCCGGACGGCCTGCACGATGGCCCAGATCACCCCGATAAAGCTGATCAGGCTGACCACGATACCGGCTCCGGTGATGAGCCGGATGGGTTTGTTGCTCAGGCTGGTGATGCCGTCGAACGCAAGGGCCAGCATCTTGCTCAGGGGATAGTGGCTGTCACCGGCCAGCCGCTCATGCCGCTCGTAGGTGACTACCTCGCTGGGAAAACCCACCAGCGGCACCATGCCCCGCAGGAAGATGTTGACTTCCCGGTAGTCGGCAAAGCTTTCCAGAACCCGGGTGCTGATGAGCCGGTAGTCGGCGTGGTTGAAGACGATGTCGGCCCCCAGGGCGTTCATCAGGTGATAGAATCCCTCGGCAGTAAAGCGCTTGAAAAATGTGTCTGTGTCCCGGCGGCTCCGCACGCCGTATACCACCTCGGCACCCTCCAGATACTTGCGCACCATTTCATCCATGGCGTTGATGTCGTCCTGGCCGTCGCAGTCGATGGAGATGGTGATGTCGCAGCTGCCGCTGTGCAGGGCTTCCATCAAGCCGGCCAGCACGGCGTTCTGGTGGCCGCGGTTCCGGCTCTGAGAGATGCCGATGAAATGCTCATCCTCTTTTGCAAACCCGGTGATGAGCTCCCATGTCTTATCCGGGAGCCGTCGTTGACAAACAGCACCCGGCTTTGGTCGCTGACCAGCCCTGCGGCGGTCAGGTCGTGAATCTTCTGTAAAAAAACATGGGGGCCGTGATGGGCAGCACCTGTTCTTCGTTGTAGCAGGGAATGACGATCCAGAGTATCGGCTTGGACATTGTTACAACACCATCCTCTCAATGCTTCCGCATCCATAATTTTAAAGCTGCTGCGGTAGGTCTCCAACAAGCCGTCCCGCTGCATGAGGCTCAGCTCCCGGGAGAGGGCGCTGCGGTCACAGTTGAGGTAATCCGCCAGCTGGATGCGGGAGTAGGGGATGGTAAAGGTCATGCTGTGGTGATACTCGGCCTCACTGAGGAGGTAGGCGCACACCTTGGCCCGCAGGCTCTTTAAAATGAGCAGGTCCACCCGGCGGGAGAGCAGGAAATATTTATCGCTGATGGTCCGTACCAGATTTTGCAGCACCTGCTGGCGGGCGGGGTCGCTGCCGGGCTGGAGCAGCCGGTCATAGGGGAGCAGCAGTACCTCGCAGGGGCACTCGGCCACCACCGTTATCGGGCTGGCCAGGCTGGAGCCGCCCAGCACATCGCCAAAGACGCCCCTGCCTCCATGTGGGTGATGGGCAGGTGGGTGCCCCCCGGCGCGGGACGGTAGGCCTGAATGGTGCCCGAGAGCACCACGCCCACCCGGCGGTTGGAGTGCCCGGCCTGCACCAGCGTTTCGCCCCGGCCATAACTGCGCACCACGGCGCACAAATCCCGCAGGAGCATCCGCAGGGCAGGCTGCTCCAGCCCGGCGAACAGAGAGGTGGATTGTAACAGCGGAAGATAATTTTCCATACCCATTCCGTGAGGTTTTCCCCGGGCCCTCACCGCCCATTCTGCAATTCCGTTGCGTGCGCAACGGTATTTTTTCTTTCATTATAGTAAACTTGAGCCCGTAAAGCAAATGTTTTTGCAAATTTTATTTCTCGCAAGGGCAAAAAATAGAAAGTGAGGAAGTTTCTGATGATGAAAAAACTGACATCTCTGCTGCTGTCGCTGGTGCTGATGGTCAGCGTGCTGGCCTGCGGCGCATCGGCCAAAACGCTGTCGGCCAAGACCCTCCGCATCGCGGGCCTGAAAGGCCCCACCACCATGGGTCTGGTCCATCTGCTCTCCATGGAGAAGAACGGCACCGCCGCCATGGATTACGACCTGCAGCTCTATGGCGCGGCCGATGAGATCGTGCCAAAGCTCATCAAGGGGAATCTGGATATGGCGGCCATCCCGGCCAACCTGGCGGCAACCCTCTACCAGAAGACCAACGGCGGCATCCAGGTGCTGGCCGTGAACACCCTGGGCGTGCTGTATGTGGTGGAAAAGGGTAACACCGTCCACAGCTTTGCAGACCTGAAAGGCCGCACCATCCTCTCCACGGGCAAGGGCACGACGCCGGAATACGTCCTGCGCTATCTGCTCCGGAAGAACGGCCTCGACCCCGACAGGGACGTGAAGATCGAGTATTACAGCGAGGCTTCCGAGGTCACGGCCCAGATGGCCGCTGCCAGGAAGGATGCCATCGCCGTCCTGCCTCAGCCCTATGTCACCGCTGCCCAGATGAAAGACAGCGAGCTCCGTGTGGTCCTCGACCTGACCAAGGAGTGGAACAAGGTCTGCGATACCCAGCTCATTACCGGCGTCACCGTGGTGCGCACCGCTTACGCCGAGGATCACCCCGACGTGGTGCAGGCGTTCCTGAAGGACTATGAGAAGAGCGTCAAGGCTGCCAACGAGGACATCGACGGCACCGCCGCCCTCTGTGAGGAAGTCGGCGTGGTGGCCAAGGCTGCCATCGCCAAAAAGGCTCTGCCCAAGTGCAACATCGTCTACCGCCGCGGCGAGGAGATGAAGAAAGACATTTCCGCTTACCTGCAGGTGCTCTACGATGCCTCCCCCGCAGCCGTGGGCGGCAAGCTGCCAGACGACAACTTCTACTGGGTCAAGCCCACCACCTCGCAGCAGGTGCAGCATCGGGTCAAGAAGCTGTTCCAGTAAGGAGTTGGTTTCCTGAAAAAGCTGCCGCACAGTGCCGTGCGGCAGCTTTTTTCAGGACTTTTTCAGGAAGCCGATTCCCATACCAACCGCAGCCGGAAGCAGCCAGCCAAAACCGAGGGCACCCAGCGGCAGGTTGTTGGCCAGTGCAGCCACCGGGCCCAGCGGCAGGGCGGCGGGGATGCTCTGCAAGGCCGCCAGCCCAATGGCCCAGCTGTAAACACTGCAGCGCTGGAACCGCCCGGGCAGGAACGACAGAAAGATGAGGACGATGGCAGCCGGGTAGATGGCGTTGAGGATGGGGACCGAGAGCTCGAGGATGCTTGCCAGCCCGATGTTGGACAGCAGCATACTGGTCAGGGCAAAGAAAGCGGCCCACCCGGTGTAGGGAACTTTCGGCCAGAGCTGGTGGAAATACTCGCTCACGCCCGAGATGAGGCCCACGCAGGTGTTGAAGCAGGCGATGATAAAGATGGCCGCCAGCAGCACCTGTCCCACCCGGCCAAACAGGGCGTTGGCCAGCAGGGTGAGGGTCTCGGCACCCGTCTCACAGCCGGGGAACGCGGCCCCCGCAATGCCGCCGATGTGGGTGAGCATGGCGTAGACCACCGCAAACAGCCCGGCGGCGAGGAACCCGGCCCGGATGGTGCCCCGCCCACCTCCCGGGGTTCGGTCACACCGAGGGCCTGGATGTTCAGCGCGATGACCGCACCAAAGTTCAGCCCGGCCAGAGCGTCCATGGTCTGATAGCCGTCCAGGATGCCCTGCACGGCGGGCAGGGCGGTGTAGGCGGCGGTCGGGGTGCCGTAGCCTGCTGCTGCCGGGTGGAGCAGACAGCCCGCAAACAGCAGCAGGATCAGGGCCAGCAAGGCGGGGCAGAGGATGCGGCCCAGCCGCTGGGTCAGCTTCTCCGGGTGCTGGGCCACCAGAAAGGCCACTGCAAAAAAACAGGAGGGAGTAGCCCCACTGCAGCGCGGTGCTTTCCCCTGCCAGCGGCTCCAGCATCGCAAACGAGGTGCTGGCCGTGCGGGGATGGCAAGGCATGGCCCAATGGAGAGATATACCAGAATGGAGAAGACCTGCGCAAACCGGGGGTGCACCCGCTCGGCCAGCTGGGGCAGCCCCCCGGCCCGGGCTACGGCCACCACGCCCGCAATGGGCAGACCGATGGCGCTGACGGCAAACCCGGCAAGGCCAGCCAGAGGCGGGTGCCTGCCTGTGCCCCCAGATAGGGCGGAAAGATCAGGTTGCCTGCTCCGAAAAACATGGAAAACAGGGTGAACCCGATCAGCAGCTGTTTTTGCCGCGGAGGGTGTTGGTTTGCATGAAGCATCGTCCTTTCTATCGGGGGAAAGTGCCTTGGTGTGGGTTTCTGATTTCCAGTTTAGTGTATAACAACGCTCATGTCAAGAAAAGAAAAAGTGAAACATTGTATTTTATTGCGTGATGGAATCTCTTGAAAAAGAGGACACAAAGCCTGTAAAATATGGGAAAAGAACAAGGGAAGGAAACGATATGAAGCAGACAAAAAAAGCCGCCTCTGGCTGGCGGCGGTGGTGTTCTGGCTGGTGGTGTGGCAGGGGGCTGCCATGGCCATCGGACAGGAGGTCTTTCTGGTGTCGCCGGTGCAGGCCTTTGGCACGCTGGTGCAGCTGCTGCCCCAGGCAGAGTTCTGGCAGCGGGTAGCGTTCAGCGCCGGGCACATTCTGCTGGGCTTTGTGCTGGGCGGGGTGTGCAGTGTGCTGTTGGCTGTGGCGGCGGAGCGCTGGCTCTGGGTGGACGCCATGCTGGCCCCGGTGATGCAGCTGGTCAAGGCCACGCCGGTGGCAAGCTTTATCATTCTGGCGCTGGTGTGGGTCAGCGGCAAAAGCCTCTCCATCCTCATCAGCTTTTTAATGGTGCTGCCCGTGCTGTACGGCGCGGTGCGCACCGGGCTGGAAAGTGCCGACCCGCAGCTGCTGGAAATGGCCCGAGTGTTCCGCCTGCCGCTGGGGCGGCGGGTGAAAGCCATCTGGCTCCCGGCGGTGCTGCCCGCGTTCCGGCAGGGATGCAGCGTGGCGCTGGGCATCTGCTGGAAGAGCGGCGTAGCAGCAGAGGTCATCGGCCTGCCGGACGGCAGCATCGGTGACGCCCTCTACCGGGCCAAAATCACCCTTTCCACCGGGGAGCTGTTTGCCTGGACATTCGTCATCATCGTCCTGAGCGCGGCCTTTGAAAAACTGTTTCTGGCCCTGCTGGACAAGGCGGTGGCCCGGGTACTGGGCGAGGAGGCGGTATGATGCAGCATAACAAACTGGAAATTTTGCACCTGACAAAACGCTTTGGAGAGAAAACGCTCTTTGAAGACCTGAATCTTACAGTGGAGGAGCCTGCCGTCCTCTGGGCCCCCAGCGGCTGGGGCAAGACCACCCTCCTGCGCGTCCTCATGGGGCTGGAAACGCCTACCTCCGGCAGTGTGCAGGGGGGGTGGGGCGGGTGAGCGCCGTCTTTCAGGAAGACCGCCTCTGCCCTCAGCTGAATGCCGTCCAGAACGTGGCACTGGTGCTTCCGGGACCGGAAATACAATACAAAGAGCAAATTGAAACTTGTTTTCAACAACTTGGATTGGACTCGACGGCCCTTGTCCTGCCTGCCCGAAAGCTCTCGGGCGGCCAGAAGCGCCGGGTGGCTCTCCTGCGGGCGCTGCTGGCCCCCAGCAACACCCTGCTGCTGGACGAGCCGTTCACAGGGATGGATCCGGAGACCCTGCAAAAAGCCGCCGCGCTTATCCGGGAGCGAGGCGGCGGCAAAAATGTCCTCCTCGCCACTCATGACCGGGACGCCATCGCGGCGTTGGGCTGGCCGGTGATCCAATTGGCGGAATGAAAGACCCCCGCAGACCTGCGGCAAGCCTGCGGGGGCTGTTCTTGATAAGATTATAAGAGCTCCGCTAAAATGGTGTTCTGCACGATGAGCCCGGCGGGGGTCAGGGCCAGGGTCTTGCCATCAAAATTGGCGTACCCAGCCTTGACGCAGTTTTGCACAAAGGCAAGTTGTGCTGTGGAGAACTCCTTGCCGTAGAGGTTTTTGTAAGCTTCAGATTCAACCCCTTGCGGAGGCGGAGCTGCAAAATGAGATAATCCTCCGCGCCGCAGCTGCCGTCCAGCACCGGGGCAGCGGTATCGTGTAAAAAGGCATCCGTATCAGGCGGGTAGTAGAACCGCTTGCCGCCCATGCAGGAGTGGGCCGCTGGGCCGAGGCCAAGGTAATCCCCGCAGTCCCAGTAGATGAGGTTGTGCTTCCCCTCATAGCCCGGGCGGGCAAAGTTGGAAATTTCGTATTGCTGGTAGCCATGATGTTCCAGCTGTTCGACGGCGTAGAGGTAAAAATCTGCCGCCTCGTCGGAGGTGGGCAGACCTTCGGGGGGCGTCCGGCCAAAGGCAGAGTCGGGCTCGATCTTCAAGAGGTAAGCGGAGACGTGGGTGGCCCCGCCGTTCTCGATCAGTTCCAGTGTCTCATCAAACTCGGCCTGCGTATAGTGGGGCAGTGCCAGCATGATGTCCCCGCTGATGTTGGTAAAGCCTGCCCGCTGGGCCGCCGCGAACGCCGCCCGGGCCTGTTTGGCAGTGTGGGGGCGGCCCAGCGTTTTGAGCTGGCTGTCCCGGGCCGACTGCACCCCGAACGAGACGCGGTTGATGCCTGCGGCCCGGAAGCCGCGCAGTGTTTCTTCGGTGACCGTCTCCGGGTTGGCTTCCAGTGTGATCTCCGCCCCGGGCCGGGGCTGGGCCGCTTCTATAAGGCGGGCAACATCGTCCGGTGTGAGTAAACTGGGGGTTCCGCCGCCAAAATAAATGGTATCGGGCCGGAGGGGAGCATCCGGCGCAAACCGGTGCAGCTCCCGCAGCAGCGCGTCGGGATACTCTGGCGGTACACCCCGCTGGCCCGGGGCGGAATAGAAATCACAGTAGCGGCATTTGGAAAAACAGTAGGGGATATGCAGGTAAAGCCCAAGAGACATCAAATATCACAGCCTTTTTCATGAAACGTTCATTTCTATGCAGTATACTATAAAACAGAAACCGGAGCAAGGCGGCAGTGCCCGCCCCGGCAAAAGACTGGAGGATTCCACAATGGATTATAACAACTATGACCGCGGCTATGCGGAGCCCTCGATGAATGCATCGGACTATATGACCCGCACCTACCGCTGGATGGCCAGCGGACTGCTCATCACGTTCGCCATGGCGTATATCACGGCCACCACCTCGCTGATCTATCTGGTGGATTCGCTGTATTTTGTACTCACCATTGCGGAGCTGGCATTGGTATTTGTGCTGAGCTCCCGGGTACAGAACATGTCAGTGGACGCGGCCCGGGCCACGTTCTTCGGGTATGCACTGCTCAACGGCATGGTGCTGAGCTATTATTTTATCGCTTTCTCGGTGGGCACGCTGGTCATGGCGTTCCTGGCTACCGCCGTTTACTTTGGTCTGATGGCCGTCTACGGTACCACCACCCATAAAGACCTCACCGGCTGGGGCCCCCGCCTGATGATGGGTCTGGTAGCCCTGATCGTTACTAGCCTGATCGGGATGCTGTTCGGCTTCGGCTTTGGCAGCTCGGTGCTCTACTGCGGCATAGGTCTGGTGCTGTTCATGCTCCTGACCGCCTATGACACCCAGAAGCTCCAGCAGATGTATGCCTACTATGCAGGCGACCCGGAGCTGGCGGAGAAAGCTTCCATCTACGGTGCTCTGACCCTGTACTTGGACTTCATCAACATCTTCCTGTATGTCGTCCGCCTGCTGGGCAACAACCGCCGCCGCAACTGATTCAAACGCAAACAAAAGATCCGTCATCGCGCCGCGATGGCGGATATTTTATGTATAAACGTCCGCCAACCATCGCACACTACCACCAGAACAAACCGTACACAAACATGGATGGGAGTAACAAACGATGGAACAGATCCGAAAATTCTTGCAGGGGCAAGGGCTTTGCGCTGGTGCTGGCAGCCTGTCTGCTGGCGGCAGCGGCCGCCGGCGTCTGGGCCGTGCAGACCGTCCGCGGGGAACTGCAGAAAAATCTGGACGGCCTGCGTGATCCGGCCAGCAGTGCCCGCACTGCCCCCGGCATCGACGAGGGGCTTGACCTGACAACACCGGATGAGGAGGATTCGACCGAATGGCAGCAACCCACCGCCCCCGCCGCAAACTCTGTGGCCAATGTGCCCAAAGCTTCTTCCAGCACCGCGCCCTCCGGTGGGGCTGGGGGCTCTTCTGGGGCGTCATCTGGTTCTGCTGGGGTGCGCGAGCCCTCCGCGCTGCAAACCGAGTCCTTGCCTGCCAGCAGTTCGGCTGCGCCTGCCTCCACGCAGCCTGTCTCGGGGCGCGTCTTAAACAGCTACAGCGGCGATGAGCTGGTCTACAGCAAGACGCTGGGCGACTGGCGCACCCACAACGGCATTGACTATGCCGCCGCCAAGGGCGAAAAAGTTTCGGCCCCGGCGGCAGGGCAAGGTGACACTGGCGGGCGCGGACGGAAGCTGGGGCCCTACCGTGGCCATTGAGGACGCTTCCGGGCGGCTCTGGCGGATCAGCGGTGTGGCCGACCTGAAAGTGAAAGCCGGGGATACCGTGGCGGCCGGGCAGGCCCTTGGCACCGTGGGCAGTGTGAGCTGCGAGTGCGCCGAGGACAGCCACATCCACCTGGAAGTGAAACAGGGCGAAAAATACCTCGACCCGGCCAAGGTGATGCAGTAAAACAGAACACGGCACTCCGGCGGGAAAACGCCCGCCGGGGTGCTTTTTTGCGTGTAGCAGCTGAAATGCCGCCCGCTTTTCCTGCAATTTCAGCCGCCGGGCACATTGCTTTTAGAAGACGATTCTGGTATGATACAATAGCAATATCAGGTTTTGTGGCAGGAATTGCTGGATGGCAAATGTGTTGGTGATCGGAGCAGGCGCGGCGGGCCTGATGGCGGCCGGTGCGGCCGTGCGGCAGGGCCACACCGTTACGGTGCTGGAACATCAGGAAAAGCCCGCTCAGAAGATCCTGGTCACGGGAAAGGGTCGCTGCAACGTGACCAACGACTGCACCGCTGAGGAGTTCCTGCACCATGTGCGCACCAACCCCCGTTTTCTGTACTCGTCTTTAGGGGCGTTCCCGCCGGCAAAGACGATGGAGCTGTTTGAGGAGCTGGGTGTGGAGCTGAAAGTGGAGCGCGGCCGCCGGGTGTTCCCGGTATCCGACAAGGCGGAAGAGATCCGGCAGGCATTGCTCCGGTACGCGGAGGGAGCCGTTCTCATCGAGGACGGGGCCCAAAAGCTGCTGCTGGAGCCGCTGGCCCCGGCGGAGGAGGCTGCCCGGCTGCCCCGGAGAACCCGCGCCACCCAAAAAGAAAAAGCCCGGCCCGGCGTACCGCTGTGTAGGCGTGCGGGGCACCTCGGGCAGGGAGTACAAGGCGGATGCCGTGCTGGTGGCCACCGGCGGCCTGAGCTACCCCACCACGGGCTCCACGGGCGACGGCTACAAACTGGCCCGGCAGGCGGGCCACACCATCGTGGACCCGGTGCCCAGTCTGGTGAGCCTGGTCAGCCACGACCCGGACTGCAAAAAGATGATGGGCCTGGCCCTGAAAAAACGTCAACCTGACCCTGCTCGAAGACAACAAGGCCATTTTTACCGAGCAGGGCGAGATGCTGTTCACCACTTTGGCATCAGCGGGCCGCTGACCCTCAGTGCTTCCAGCCATCTGGGGGACATGAAAAAGCATACTTACAAGGCGGAGATCGACCTGAAACCTGCCCTGAGCGAGGAGCAGCTCTATGACCGCATCACCCGGGATTTTGCACTGCTGGCAAACCATGCGGCGCAGGGGGCGCTGGTCAAGCTGCTGCCGTCCAGTATGCAGCCGGTCATGGTGGCCCGCTGGGGCATCGACCCGGCCACCAGGGCAAACCAGATCACCCGGGAGCAGAAGCGGGAACTGGTGCAGTTGTGCAAGCACTGGGGAGTGCCCATCGACGCCCGGGGCGATTTAGCCCATGCCGTCATCACGGCGGGCGGAGTTTCGGTACGGGAGGTAGACCCCAAGACCATGCAGAGCAAAAAGGCCCTCGGCCTCTACTTTGCAGGCGAAGTGCTGGATGTGGACGCCTATACCGGCGGCTACAACCTGCAGATCGCGTTCTGCACGGCACAGAGTTTTGCGAATAATTTGTGAGGGCAATGCGAACCGGGAGCTTTTTTCTTCGGACACGAGGACGAGTTGCGGCTCCCAGCATCCGCTGCGCTTGCGCTTGCGTTTTGCTGGCCGCGGCCCCAACAACAATTCCCTGATTCCGCCACTGGCGGCGGTCATTGTTGTTGCAGGCCATTCCATCGCCCGCTCGATTGCCTGCGGCAACAGGGTCCCACCCCAGCGGACGGTCCTCAGAGAAACTCCCGGCCCGCAGGCCAACTTGCTATAATACTATAAAAGGAGAACCTAAAATGATATCTGTTGCAATCGACGGGCCTGCAGGGGCAGGCAAATCCACGCTGGCACGCCGTCTGGCGGCCGAGCTGGGCTATATTTATGTGGACACCGGTGCCATGTTCCGCACCATCGGCCTGTACGCCCTGCGGGCAGGCAAGGACCCCAAGGACAACGAGGCGGTCAATACTCTGCTGCCGGAGATCGAGCTGCACTTCGCGTTCATTGACGGCGAGCAGCACATCTATCTGGGCGGCGAGGACGTGAGCTCGCTCATCCGCACCGAAGAGGTGGGAATGGCGGCTTCTGCCGTGGGTGCAAATCCGGCGGTGCGCGCCTTCCTGCTGGAGATGCAGCGGGATATGGCCCGAAAGCAGGATGTCCTGATGGACGGCCGTGACATCGGCACCGTGGTGCTGCCGGACGCGACCGTGAAAATTTTCCTCACCGCCAGCCCGGAGGCCCGTGCCACCCGCCGCTGGAAAGAGTATCAGGCCAAGGGGATGCCCAACACCTACGAAGAAGTGCTGGCCGACGTGAAGCAGCGGGATTATCAGGATACCCACCGCGCGGCGGCTCCCCTCAAGCAGGCGGAAGACGCTGTGCTGTTGGATACCTCCGAGCTCAACTTTGAGCAGAGCCTGGACGCCATGAAGCAGATCATTGCGCAGAAAGTCGGTTAAGGAGACAGGATGGTACTATATTATATCTTGCTCCCGCTGGCATGGATCGTGTTCCACGTCGGGTTCCGTGTCCGCGCAGAGGGCCGGGACAACCTGAAAAAATTCGGACCAGGGGGTACATTCTGGCCCCCAACCACATCTCCGCCATTGACCCGGTCTTTGTCATCATCACCCGGTTCTGGGGCAGGCGGATGATCGTTTTTGCCAAAAAAGAGCTGTTTGAGATCAACGCGTTCCTGAGCTGGTTCTTCCGCTGTGCCGGTGCCATGTGTGTGCGCGGCACCAAGGAAGAGGCGGCCGTCATTGACGAGACGGTGGCCCGCTGCCAGAACGGTGAGAGCCTGCTCATCTTCCCGGAGGGTACCCGGGAGAAAGACGGAACGTTCCTGCAGCCAAAGAGCGGCCTGTTCGTCATTGCGGCAGCGGCTGCTGTGGACGTGGTGCCGGTGCGCATCCACTACGAGACGCCGGACGGAAAAATGAAGCTGTTCTGCAAGGTGCGGGTGGTGTACGGCGAGCCGATGCCCGCCGCCCAGTTTGCCATGGAGAGCCGCCGCGATATGAAGAAGCTCCGCGCCAACAAGCAGGCGCTTCTGGACGCATGGGAGAAACTGTAAAGGAGAGAACATGGAGATTCGTTTAGCCAAAACAGCGGGCTTCTGCTTCGGCGTCAACCGCGCCGTGGAGCTGACCTACGGCCTGCTGAACGAGGGCCACAAGGTGGCCACCCTGGGCCCGCTCATCCACAACCCCCAGGCGGTGGACGACATGAAGCGCCGGGGCGCGCTGGTGGCCGACACCGTGGAGGACATCCCCACCGGGTACGAGGTCATCATCCGGAGCCACGGCGTGCCCCGCACCATTTACGATACGCTGGAGCAGCGCGGCATCGTGTACCACGACGCCACCTGCCCCTTTGTGAAGAAGATCCAGAACATTGCCGCCAGGGCCGAAGCCGAGGGCGCGGTGCTCCTGGTGGCCGGCGACGCCGCCCACCCGGAGGTGCAGGGCATTGTGGGACATACCCGGGGGGGAGGTATTCGTCTTCAGCGATCTGGACGAATTAAAGGCCTGGAAAGGCCCCTCGGACCCCCAAAAGCCCATTTTGCGGTTACACAGACCACATTTCAGGTAACAAAATGGCAAGAAAGTTCGGAGTTTCTCAAAAAGCCTATACAAACGCCCGAATTTTTGATACAATATGTAATGCGACGTGGGCGAGGCAACAGGAAGCGGAAGACCTCAGCCAGCAATGCGACATCATTGTTGTCATTGGCGGTCATCATTCTTCCAATACCCAAAAGCTGGTACAGGTCGCCGCAAAACACACGCGAGCCGTAACGGTCGAGACAGCGAGCGAACTTCGGCCTGAATGGTTTGTGGATGTAAAAACGGCGGGCGTCACAGCCGGGGCTTCAACGCCATCGTCTATTATTGAGGAGGTACTTAACAGTATGAGCGCAGAAATCAATGACAGCATGAGCTTCGAGGAGATGCTGAACGCATCCGAGGAAAAGCGGGTTCATGCAGGCAGTATTGTGAAAGGAATCGTGACCAGCATCTCTGCCAACGAGATCCAGGTGGATATCGGAGCGAAGCAGACCGGCTTTGTCAAGCTGAGCGAGCTGACCGATGATTCCTCCGCCAAGGTCGAAGACCTGGTGAAGGTTGGCTATGAGCTGGACCTCATCGTCGAGAAGGTTATGGATCAGGACGGCGTCATCCAGCTCTCCCGCAAGAAGCTCGCATCTCGCAAGGGCATGGAAGAGATCGCTAAGGCAGCTGAGTCCGGTGAGGTCGTCGAGGGCGACGTTACCGAGTTCAACAAGGGCGGCGTTGTCGTCAACGTCAAGGGCGTCAAGGTGTTCGTCCCCCGTTCTCAGGCCACTATGCGCCGCGACGAGGACTACACTGCTCTGGTCGGCCAGCATGTCCAGCTGGTCGTCACCGAGTGCTCCGGCCGTAAGATCGTCGGCAGCATCAACAAGGTCACCGCTGAGCAGAACAAGGCTAAGCGGGAAGAGTTCTGGGCAAACGTCGAGGTCGGCAAGACCTACACTGGCGTTGTCAAGAGCCTGACCTCTTACGGTGCATTCGTCGATATCGGCGGTGTGGATGGCCTGTGCCACATCAGCGAGCTGAGCTGGAACCGCATCAAGCATCCCTCTGAGGTCGTCTCCGTTGGCGACACCATCGAGGTGTATGTGAAAGATATCGACACCGAGAACCACAAGGTCTCTCTGGGCTACAAGAAGGCTGAGGACAACCCCTGGGAGCAGCTGAAGAACAACTATCCCATCGGCAGCACTTTCCACGCTCCGGTCGTTTCTCTGACCAAGTTTGGTGCTTTCGTCCGCATCCTGCCGGGTGTTGACGGTCTGGTCCACATCAGCGAGATCAGCAATGATCGCGTTGAGAAGGTCTCTGACGCACTGAAAGTCGGCGATATGGTCGATGTGAAGCTGCTGGATGTTGACTTCGACAAGAAGCGCATCAGCCTGTCCATGAAGGCTCTGCTGAACAACGACGCTGAGTAATCAGCTCTTTGGAATGCGCGGTCTCTGACACAATGCGACTGACAGCCCCGTTGCCGGGTAACGGCGGCGGGGCTGTTTTTTATTGGTATGCCCTCTCAGTCTCGCATTCGCTCGACAGGCATCCTCCTTTTGTCGCTTACGCGACATCTCCCTCCGGCCGGAGGGAGTCTTTCCCAAAGGGGCGAGCCCTTGGCAAAGAGGTTTTGTTTCTCATAGACGCATGGCGTTTTCGATAGACTTTACGGACTGCCAAAGCCTCTCACTTTGGGAGAGGTGGCATCGCGTTAGCGATGACGGAGAGGGCAAGCCAGTTGACAAGAAAGAGAAAACCTTATGATACAATGGCTCAAGAAACATTGGGAAGTGCTCAGCTACCTGATCTTTGGGGTGCTGACCACCCTGCTCAATATCCTGCTGTACGCGCTGTTCAACCGGCTGTTCGGCTATACCGCCGCCAACAGCTGGGGCAATGTGCTGGATAACATCCTCTGCATCCTGTTTGCCTACGCTGCCAACCGGGCGTTCGTGTTCCGCAGCAAAACGCGGGGCAGGGAGCAGGCAAAAAGAGTTTACAGCCTTTGTCTCCTGCCGTCTGGGCACGCTGCTGCTGGACGCCGCCATCATGCTGGTTTTGGGCAACCTGCTGGCGGCCCAGGGCGCGGCGCTGATGGACAGCCTCATGAGCGGCCTGCTGACCCATGCGTTCCACTGGTTTGGCCCGGACACGACGGTGCAGATGGCTTCGAGCTATCTGGGCACGCCTCCGGGCATCTCGGATGGTTCCGCGGCCATTGCCGTCATCGGCGGGGCCGATGGGCCCACGGCCATTTTTGTCACCAGCCGCATTGAGGCGCAGGAGCTGTGGGGGCTGTGCGTCAAGGTATTTTCCAATGTCATTGTGGTGATACTGAACTATGTGTTCAGTAAGCGGATCGTTTTCAAAAAGAAATAAGGGGTACGCCCCTTGATAAAACTATGGGAGGTACGGTAATTATGAAACGTGGTTTGAAAGGCTTTGCATTCCTGGTTTCCGGCCTGGTGCTGGGCATCATTGGCGCTACGGCGTCGGTAACGGCCATTGCACTCAGCGCGGTGGGCATGGCAAAAGTACGCCGTGCCAACAAAAATTGAGTTTAGGAGGAAAGAGCATGACTCGTGAAGAGATCTTGTCCCATGTGGACCATACCCTGCTGAAACCCGAGGCTACCTGGCCCCAGATCCAGACCCTCTGTGATGAGGCCATTGCCAACCACACTGCTTCTGTCTGCATCAACACCTGCTACGTCAAGCAGGCGGTGGAGTACATGGCAGGCCGCGTCCCCGTGTGCTGCGTCGTCGGCTTCCCTCTGGGCGCCATGGATACCAAGTCCAAGGCATTTGAGGCGAAGACCGCCATCGAGAACGGTGCCGCCGAGGTGGACATGGTCATCAACATCGGCCGCCTGAAGAACAAAGAATACGATGCTGTCCGTGAGGACATCCGCGCGGTGAAAGAGGCTGTGGGCGATAAGATCCTCAAGGTCATCATTGAGACCTGCCTGCTGACCGACGAAGAGAAAGAAAAGATGTGCGACATCGTCTGCGAGGCCGGTGCGGACTACATCAAGACCAGCACCGGTTTCTCCACCGCGGGTGCCAACTTCCATGATGTGGAACTGATGGTCAAGGGCGTGCGTGGCCGCTGCAAGGTCAAGGCTGCCGGCGGCATCTCCACCGTGGACGACATGGAGAAATTCCTGGCTCTGGGCGCGGACCGTCTGGGCACTTCCCGCGCCGTGAAGATCCTGAACGGCGAGCAGGCCAAGGGCTACTAAGGATCTATTTGCAATGGAACCGGCAAAGGGCACAGCTTCGGCTGTGCCCTTTTCTGCGTTTTTCCCTGTACGGGAGGGATTTTGCATCAATTCCAGAAAAATGCTGAAATAAGTGCGACTTTCTCTTGACAATCTGACGCAGGAATGATAGAATATCACACGAAACAACTGAATACCGACTTATCAAGAGCGGCTGAGGGGACAGGCCCTGTGAAGCCCGACAACCTGTGTGGATCACACATAAGGTGCCAAATCCTGCGGGAAACCGAAAGATAAGAGTGCAAACGCTCAGAACTTCGGTTCTGAGCGTTTTTATTTGCGCAAACCTTGAAGTCTGTGTAGGAAGCTGTAGAAGAATATCCACAACGCTACGCTATGGAGGAAAATTTTATGGCAAAGCATCGTCTGTTTACTTCCGAGTCCGTTACCGAGGGACATCCCGACAAGATCTGCGACCAGATCTCCGATGCCATCCTCGACGAGATCCTGACCCACGACCCCGAGGCCCGCGTGGCCTGCGAGACCTGTGCCTCTACCGGTATGGTCCACATCATGGGCGAGATCACCACCAACTGCTATGTCGATTTCCAGAAGATCGTCCGCGAGGTCGTGGCCGATATCGGCTACACCCGCGCCAAGTTCGGCTTTGACGCCGACACCTGCGCCGTCATCTCCAATGTGGACGGCCAGAGCCCCGATATCGCCCTTGGCACCAACGACCAGGTCGGCGGTGCAGGTGACCAGGGCATGATGTTTGGTTATGCCTGCGATGAGACCCCGGAGCTGATGCCCATGCCCATCAGCCTGGCCCACAAGCTGGCCAAGAAGCTGACCGAGGTGCGCAAGAGCGGCGAGCTGGATTACCTTCGCCCGGACGCCAAGAGCCAGGTCACCGTGGAGTATATCGACGGCAAGCCCGCCCGTGTGGACGCCGTGGTCATCTCCAGCCAGCACAGCGAGGCCGTGCCCATGGAGCAGCTGCGCGCAGATATCATGGAAAAGGTCATCAAGGCTACCATCCCGGCCGAGCTGCTCGATGAGAACACCAAGTATTATATCAACCCCACCGGACGCTTTGTTGTCGGCGGACCTCAGGGTGACTGCGGTCTGACCGGCCGTAAGATCATCGTGGACACCTACGGCGGCTATGCACGCCACGGCGGCGGCGCGTTCTCCGGCAAGGACCCCAGCAAGGTGGACCGCAGCGCCGCTTATGCGACCCGCTGGGTGGCCAAGAACATCGTGGCCGCTGGTCTGGCCAAGCAGTGCGAGGTGCAGGTGGCTTACGCCATCGGCGTGGCAAAGCCCGTCTCCATCATGGTGGATACCTTTGGCACCGGCGCTGTGGAGGACGAGAAGATCGAGCAGGCTGTGGAAAAGGTGTTTGACCTGACCCCCGCCGCCATCATCCGCGACCTGGACCTGCAGAAGCCCATCTACCAGAAGTTGGCCGCTTACGGCCACATGGGCCGGGAGGACCTGGGCGTGAAGTGGGAGAACACCGACCGCGTCGAAGAACTCAAGGCTGCCGTGGCTGCCCTGTAAGTTTGTTAAAAAGAGCGATGCACATTTGTGCATCGCTTTTTGCATAAAAGTATGCTTTTTGTAAAAACTCACAGAGTACGTCGCAAAAAGGAAAAACAGCTGTGCAAGGCGCAGAAAATGCAGGTTGGATGCAAGTTTCTGGTGTCGAAAGAGGGAATTTGTGATAAAATAAAGCTGGATGTGCACTTTAACACCTGAACACTGATTTTTGACAAAGGAATATTAAGGAGTGTAACTATGTCTGCCATCAACCCTAAGGACTGTTTTCTGCAGACGAAGGTCGCTGACCTGCGCCTGATCTGCTGCCCCGGTGCCGAGGAACTCACCAACCTCATCGACAACCATCTGGTGCGCTGGGCCAACGAAGCTGGCATTGATAAGGAGACGTTCATCATCCCCGCCGAGTGCCCCCGTTTCCAGAGCGGCGACGCAAAGGGCCTCGTCAAGGAGTCTGTGCGCGGCGATGATATCTACATTGTCGTGGACCCGGGCAACTACAGCGTCACCTATAATCTGTTCGGCTATGAGAACCATCTCTCCCCGGATGACCATTTTGCAAACCTCAAGCGTCTCATCCAGGCTGTGGCAGGCAAGGCACACCGCGTGTCCGTCATCATGCCCAGCCTGTACGGCGGCCGTCAGCACCGCCGTGTGGTCCGCGAGAGCCTGGACTGCGCCGTGGCCCTGCAGGAGCTGCAGGCCATGGGCGTGAAGAACATCATCACCTTTGATGCGCACGACCCCCGCCTGATGAACGCCGTGCCTCTGATGAGCTTCGACAACGCCATGCCCACCTATCAGGTGCTGAAGAACCTGCTCAAGAAGAACCCCGATATCTCCTTTGATAAGGAAAAGTTCATCGTGGTCAGTCCGGACGAGGGCGCTATGAACCGCAATATGTACTTCTCCAGTGTGCTGGGCTGCAACCTGGGCATGTTCTATAAGCGCCGCGATTATACCCGCGTCGTCAACGGCCGCAACCCCATCGTGGCCCATGAGTATCTGGGCGATTCCGTGGAGGGCAAGACCGTCTTCATCGCCGATGATATCATTGCTTCCGGCGAGAGCATGCTGGAGGTTGCCAGCAACCTGAAGGCCCGCGGCGCAAAGCGGATCATCGCGGATGCAACGTTCCCGCTCTTCACCAGCGGCCTGGAAGTTCGACAAGGCTGTGGCCGAGGGCAAGCTGACCTATGTTGTGGGCACCAACCTGACCTACCGGATGCCTGAGCTGCTCACCCGCGACTGGTATGTGGATGTGGATGTTTCCAAGTACGCCGCCTACTTTGTGGTGGCTCTGAACCACGATATGTCCGTTTCCAGCATCATCGATCCGCTGAAGAAGATCGAGAATCTGCTGGCAAGCCGCAAGTAAGCGTTTTTCCCAAAAGCATTTCCTGCCGTACAGCCCTGTGCTGTGCGGCAGTTTTTGCGTGGGCCGGTTTTCTTTTGGCTGGGAGTATGGTATACTGTCAGGGTAATCGAGCAAGGTAGGAGCAGCAAACGTATGAAAGCAACCATCGTCATCCCCAACATCAACGGCAAAGGCTGGCTGAAAGATTCCATTGAGTCGGTCTACGCCCAGACCGAGCAGGATTTTGAGCTCATCGTGGTGGACAACGGCTCCACGGACGAAAGTCTGGAGCAGGCCCGCGGCTACTGTACCCGGCCCAACTTCACCCTGATTGAAAACGGGTACAACACGGGCTTTTCCCATGCCGTCAATCAGGGCATTGCCCGGGCCCGGAGCGAGTTTGTGGTGCTCTTCAACAATGATGCCTTTGCCGAGCCCCAGTGGCTGGCAGAACTGATCCGCACGGCGGAGCAGGACCCGAAGATCTTCGCGGTGCAGAGCCTGATGATCCGCCACTTTGACCGGGAACTGGCCGACGACGCAGGCGATTACGTCACCTGGATGGGTTTTGCCTGCAAGACGGGCGATGGCCGCAGAGCCAGCCGCTACACCAGACAGAAGCGCATCTTTTCGGCCTGCGGCGGCGCGGCGCTCTACCGCAAGAGCATTCTGGATGAGATCGGCGGCTTTGATGAGAACTTCTTTGCCTACTTTGAGGATGTGGACCTGAGCTGGCGGGCCAACAATGCAGGCTACAAAAACGTGCTCTGCCCCACGGCCAAGTGCTACCACATCTGCGGCGCCAGCACCGGTGCGGTGAAGTACAACGCGTTCAAGAGCCAGCAGAGCGGCCGGAACAGCATCCTGCTCCCGCTCAAGAACGAGCCGCTCCTCATGCTGATTTTAAACTTCCTGCCGCTGGCACTGGGCTACCTGCTCAAGTGCTACAAGTTCCACAAGCAGGGTTTTGGCGAGGCCTGGGACAAGGGGATGCAGGAGGCATTTGACCTGCTCAAGACCGGGAAGCTGGGCAAGCGCCCGTTCCGTTGGCGCGACCTGCCCCATTATATCCTGATGGAGCTCTGGATGATCTGGAACATGGTGCCCTACCTGTGGTACCGGCTGGTCATCGTCCGGTTTGACCTGAAATAACAGAGCAAATGCAAAATCTCCCCCGGCGATGAAACGTCGAGGGAGATTTTTTGTGGAGGATCTTAAAATTGAAAGGCGGATGCTGTCAATGGCGGCCAGCTCTTCGGCGGTAGGGGATGGTTCGATCGCGTTCCGGAGATGCCTGATACATGGAAAATTGCCTCCTTGATCAGCCAATGATCTCGTACTGGAAGTATTCGCATTTGATCTTGCTGCCTACCTCGATTTCCGGCGGCAGCAGGGCCAGCGCCACGGGGTTCAGTTCGTCGCTTTCAATGTCGGTGCGGCGGAGGTTGACGTAATCGCCGTCAAAGCTGACGACTTCATAATACCAGGGACCCATCGTAAAAACTCCTTTCTGATCCTGCGATTCAGCGGTGAGAGGTTTCATTGATTATCCGGGTCATCCTTGTGCTCATGCTTCCAGTGGTAGTAAGGCCCAAGGATACAGACCGAAGAAAGCACCAGAACGGCGAAGAGGAACGAAGTGGCGCGCTGCATCTTTGTTAAAAAGACGTAAGAAAACTCACACACCGCGAGGATGAGCTCCAGCACGCCGACCCAGCGCTGCCAGATCTCCCGCTCTTTGGGCTTCATGCGAGACGAGTATCCCCAGGTGATTTTGCGTTTGCAGACATCACAGACGCCCAGGACAAGCAGCAGGGCTCCCAGTGCAATGCTGAAGAGATGGTAATACATACACAGTGCTCCTTTCCGTCTTGAAAAATCCGGGATTTTACAGCCCCATCATACCATAGCCGCCGCGTGCGTGCAAGAACGAAATTTCATCCGAAAGAGAGGAGCAAAAAATACACGCAATGCGTGTAACGGCTCTTGTGGATTTTGAAAAATATGATATACTACTTTCTACTGATGCGCCATCGCCAAGCGGTAAGGCAGGGGACTTTGACTCCCCCATCGTAGGTTCGACTCCTGCTGGCGCAACTGAAAAGCCGCCCGTGTGCTGTTACGCACCGGGCGGCTTTTTGCTGTCTTTTTTCGATTTTCAGTGCCGCCGGATCTTCTTCGGCGCATTTCTCCCGTGCCACGCGTTGAGCAGCAGCCAGAGGCCGTAAATGGCGGCGGAGAGGATGCTGAGGGCGATGACCACTTTCAGGTAGAGGCTGTGCAGGAACTCCTGGAATTTGTCCACGGTGAAGAGGACGGCGTTCCGGTTCACATCCTGCCCGGCCACAAGATTGACCACGCCGATGGTCTCACCGGCCAGCTTGAGCTCCACGGTGCCTACTACGTCGCCCTGCTGGATGGGAGCACAGACGTAGTCCGGCAGGTGGAAATATTTCTGGGTGACGGAGCCGTCGCCGGAGGAGGGCAGCAGGGTCATCATGTTGTCATCGGGGTAAAGCTGCAGGGTGTCGGTGTCCGAGGAATACTTGACCGGAATTTCGGCCAAGGCCAAATCGGTGTCCAGCGCGGCCTGGATGGAAAAGCTGTCGAACACCCAGTCGATGAGGTGGACGGTCTCATACAGGGCCGGGCGGCGGTTGGCATAGCCGTAATCGTCGCAGGTGTCCGGGCTCTGCATGATGCAGAAAATATAGGTGGAGCCATTTTTGTTGGCCCAGGAGACGTAGCTCTGGTTGCCGTTGTCGTCCTTGTAGGCCATCACGTCGCACATGCCGCCCTGCATGGCGCTGCGGTAGAATTTGCCGCCGCTGGTCTTGTTCAGGGCCACGTTCTGGCTCAACAGAACAAAGGATTTGGCGTGTTTTTCCTTGGCGGGCATCGTGAACGTGGGAGCCGAGGAAATTTCCACAAAGGCATCAAAGCTCATGAGATACCGCAGGATGAGGTACATATCCACGGCGGTGGTCACGTTGCCGCTGTCCAGGCCGCAGGCGTCCGTCCAGGTGCTGTTGGTGGTGCCAATGCGCTGGGAGAGGGTGTTCATCTGGCTCACCCAGCCGGCTAAATCGCCGCCGGAGAGGGAATAGGCCAGGCCCATGGCGGCCTCGTTGGCGTTGCGAGTGACCATGGCATAGATGGCCTCCCGGTAGGTGAACGTTTCGTTGGAGCGCATATCTGCGTTATTGGTGTTGTAAACGTAGTCCGAGATGGCAAAGGGCATCTGGAAGGTGCTGTCCAGCTGGTCAGCGTAGTTGGTCAGCAGCACGGCAAGGGTCATATATTTGGTCAGGCCCCCGGCGGACACCTGTTTCTGGCTGTCTTTTTCGTAGACGATGATGTTGGTGTCCGTGTTGACGACATAGGCGCTCTGGGCCTTGACGTCATAGACAGGGCTGGGGTCGAACATGGCGCCGGCTGTCACGCTCAGGCAGCTGAACAGGATAGCAAACGACAGAAAGAGTGCAAAAATACGTTTCATGTGGACAATTCCTTTAAAAAGCGATATCATATAAAAAGCCGGGGCGGCGGTGCTGCGCCCGGAGAAATGAGCAAAAAACAAAGCCGAACGGCTTCATACTTTATAATAACAGGTTTGCCGGGGTGTGACAAGGCTTTTGCAGTTGTTTCACAAAACGGCAGGGAGGAAATGGATGGTATATCTCACAGGTGATACGCATGGCGAGCTGGACCGCTTCAAGCACGGCAAGCTCCGCTGGCTGGGCAAGCGGGACGTGGTGCTGGTGCTGGGCGATTTCGGGTTTGTGTGGGACGGCAGCAAGGGATCTGCAGGGTGGGCAGGCCGTGCTGGCGGCTGCCGAAAAAGTCGCCGGGGCCGCGGGTCTCAAGGTCGAACTGCGCCACGGCGAAGCCGTCCGAGGTGGAGCAGAGGAACTTGAGCCGCTTCTGGACGCTCTCGGCGGTGTTGTCGCTGACAAGGAAGCACCAGCTCTCGGCGGCACCCCGGCCCACGCGGCCCCGCAGCTGGTGCAGGGCACTCAGGCCGTAGCGCTCGGCATTCTCGATGACCATGACGGTGGCGTTGGGGACATCCACGCCCACCTCGATGACGGTGGTGGATACCAGTGCGTCCAGCCGGCCGGCTTTGAAATCGTCCATTACAGCGGCTTTTTCTTTTGGCTTGAGCTTACCGTGCATCAGGCCGACCCGGCGGTCGGGGAGAAGGGCTTTGGCAATGTCCTCGTAGTAGCTCTTTACGGCGTTCAGCCCGCCGTCCGGCGTGTCCTCGATGGCGGGGCAGACGATATATACCTGCCGTCCGGCTCCGATCTCCCGGTCAAGAAAGCCGTAGAGATCCCGCCGCTTTTTTCCGGTGATACACCGGGTCTTGACGGGCTTGCGGCCCGGGGGCAGCTCGTCGAGAATGGAAATGTCCAGATCACCGTAGATCAGCAGGCCCAGTGTGCGTGGAATGGGCGTGGCGCTCATCACCAGCAGATGGGGGTTCGCGGCCTTTTCGGCCAGCATTCCGCGCTGGCGCACGCCGAAGCGATGCTGCTCGTCCACCACAGCCAGACCCAGCCGGGCAAACTCCACGCCCTCGCTCAGGATGGCGTGGGTGCCCACCACAAGGTCGGCTTCGTCACTGCGGATGGCAGCCAGCGTGGTGCGGCGGGCGGCCTTCATGCCGCCGGTCAGCAGGGCCACACGCATTCCGAAGGGGGCCAGCATCCGGTTCAGATTCTCTGCGTGCTGGGCGGCAAGGATCTCGGTGGGGGCCAGCAGGGCCGCCTGATATCCGCTGCGGATGCAGGCCCAGATGGCGGCGGCGGCAACCAGCGTCTTGCCGCTGCCCACATCGCCCTGCAAAAGGCGGTTCATGGAGGTGCTGCCGGACAGATCGGTCAGAATTGCGTCTACGGCCCGGCGCTGGGCACCGGTGGGGGAGAAGGGGAGCGATGCCCAGAAGGGGGCCGGGTCGAGCCGCTGCATGGGTGCACCGGTGGAGGCGCTTCCCCGGTTCTTCATCCGTCCAATGCCCAATTGGAGCACCAGCAGCTCCTCGTAGATGAGCCGCCGCCGGGCTGCAAAAGCCTCCTCTTCCGTGGCAGGGCAGTGGATGGCCCGCACAGCATCGGCCTTGGAGAGCAGGCGGTATTTTTTCAGCATCTCCTCTGGCAGCGGGTCGGGCAGGAGTTCCGCATGGGGGAGCAGCTGCCGGATGCATTTTGCGATCACGGTGCTGGAAAGCCCCTCGGTCTGGGGGTAAACGGCCTCGAAGGGAGCGGCGGTGATCTGTGCCGCCGTGCGCACCTGCGGGTTGACGATCTGACGGCGAAGGATCCCGCCGGTCACGATGCCCTCAAAATAGTATTCCTGCCCCAGCTCCAGCTTCTGGGTGGCATAGGGATTGTTGAACCAGGTGATCTCCAGGCTGGAAACATCGTCCCCGGCGGTGATGCGCTCCATCCGCCGCCCGCCCGGCAGGATGCGCCCGGCAGGTTTGGCGAACACCTCGGCCTTCACCACGCACTCGGTGTCTGGCGGGGCCTCGGCAATGGAGTAGGGACGGGAAAAATCGATGTAACGCCGGGGATAGTGGCAGAGCAGGTCGCTGAGGGTCAGGATGCCCAGCTTCTCGAACCGCTCGACAGTCTTGGGGCCGACGCCCTTGAGATAGCGTACCGGAGTGTCCGGCGTGAGGGTGGTGTGAAGTTCGGCAGGCATGGCAGGAGACTCCTCTCGTGGTTTTCTTTATTCTAGCACGTCCGGCGGCAAAAGCAAAACAAAAATCCCGGAAGCCGCAGCTTCCGGGAACTTTTGGAGGTGACGACCAGATTTGAACTGGTGGATGAGGGTTTTGCAGACCCTTGCCTTACCACTTGGCCACGTCACCATATTTGGAGCGAATATTTCCACTCCATTTGGAGCGGCCGACGAGGCTCGAACTCGCTACCTCCACCTTGGCAAGGTGGCGCTCTACCAGATGAGCTACGGCCGCATATTGGTGCATTTACCCTTGCACCACAGGGAAAGACGACCCGGATCGGGCTCGAACCGACGACCCCCAGCGTGACAGGCTGGTGCTCTAACCAACTGAGCTACCGGGCCATATCCGGAGCGATTATTACCGCTCCGTTATGGAGCGGCCGACGAGGCTCGAACTCGCTACCTCCACCTTGGCAAGGTGGCGCTCTACCAGATGAGCTACGGCCGCATATCAGAGGAACAGGAGTAATTCTTGTTCTTCTGAAAGGTGGTGCCTCCGATCGGAATCGAACCAATGACACGGGGATTTTCAGTCCCCTGCTCTACCGACTGAGCTACAGAGGCGCACCGGACGATGATTATTATACCTGAAATTTTGATTTTGTAAAGGGGTAAATTCAAATTTTTTGAAAAAAACTGAAACTTTTTTTTCGTTTTATGCGTTTCAACGCGCAAAATAAGAATGACTTTCTGGGCTTTTTTCTGCCGGATCGGGAGGACAAGAAATCTGCCCGAAGAAATTGACAAGTAATACAACCTATGGTTTAATAAAAGAAAAGAACACCGACGCTTTTGCTCTTTACACATCGCTTATACTTATTATAAGGGAAAGAGCAAAGGCGTTTTGATTTGACGACCTGCTCATTACAAGAGAACAGGCCCGGAGGACAGCATGGCAAGAAAAACAGGAATATGGCAACGAAAGCATTACTTCGCTGAAGGGTGCCGACCGTGTGCGCAAGCGCCCGGCCGTCATCTTTGGCTCAGACGGCGTGGAGGGCTGCGCCCACTCTATTTTTGAGATCGTCTCCAACTCCATCGATGAAGCCCGCGTTGACCACGGCGATACCATCAATGTGACCCGCTGCAAGGACGGCAGCGTGATCGTGGAGGACTTTGGCCGCGGTATGCCCGTGGACTGGAACAACGGCGAGGGCCGCTACAACTGGGAGCTGCTGTTCTGTGAGATGTACGCGGGCGGCAAATACGGTGAGGGCGAGGACAACTACGAGTTCAGCCTGGGCCTGAATGGCCTGGGCCTGTGCGCCACCCAGTACGCCTCTGCCTGGATGACCGCCGATATCTACCGCGACGGCTTTCATTACCACCTCGACTTCAAAAAGGGTGAGAACGTGGGCGGCCTGCAGAAGGAGCCCTACAAGGGCCGCCGTACCGGCAGCATCATCCACTGGAAGCCCGACGATGAGGTGTTTACGGACATTGACGTGCCCGGCAGCTACTATAAGGATGTGCTGCGCCGTCAAGCCGTGGTCAACGCGGGCCTGACCCTGAACTTTACGGACGAAAAGGAGAAGGACCCCGCCACCGGCAAGCCCTGGAAGGAGAGCTGGTGCTACCAGAACGGCATCGCCGACTATGTGCAGGAGGTGGCAGGAGAGGATACCCTGACCCCGGTGTTCAGCTGCGAAAGCGAAGCCTCCGGCCGTGACCGTGAGGATCAGCCGGATTATAAGGTGCGGATGAGCGCTGCCTTCTGCTTCTCCAATAAGGTGCAGCTGCTGGAATACTATCACAACTCCTCCTGGCTGGAACACGGCGGCAGCCCCGAGCACGCCGTCCGCACGGCATTTGTCTACCAGATCAACAAATACCTGAAGGACAAGAACCTCTATAAGAAGGGCGAGAGCGCCATCAGCTTCCAGGATGTGCAGGACTGCCTGGTCTACGTCTCGTCCAGCTTCTCCACCCGTACCAGCTACGAGAACCAGACCAAAAAGGCCATCACGAACAAGTTCGTCTCGCAGGCCATGACTGATTTCCTCAAGCATTACCTGGAGGTCTACTTCCTTGAAAAGCCGGAGGAGGCCCAGAAGATCTGCCAGCAGGTGCTGGTGAACAAGCAGAGCCGCGAGCACGCCGAAAAGACCCGCCAGAGCATCAAAAGACGCTCTCCACCCAGATCGATCTGGCCAACCGGGTGCAGAAGTTCGTGGACTGCCGCACCCGGGACGTTTCCCGCCGGGAGCTCTATATCGTAGAGGGCGATTCCGCTATGGGCGCGGTCAAGCAGAGCCGCGACAGTGAATATCAGGCCATCATGCCCATCCGCGGCAAGATCCTGAACTGCCTGAAGGCCGATTATGCCCGCATCTTCAAGTCCGATGTCATCGTGGACCTTATCAAGGTCATGGGCTGCGGCGTGGAACTGGGCGGCAAGCACAACAAGGAGCTTGCCACCTTCAACATCGATAACCTGCGCTACAACAAGATCGTCATCTGTACCGATGCTGACGTGGACGGCTACCAGATCCGCACGCTGGTGCTGACCATGCTCTACCGGCTGACCCCCACTCTGATCAACGAGGGCTATGTCTATATCGCGGAATCGCCGCTGTATGAGATCACCACAAAGGATCACACCTATTTTGCCTACACCGAGCCGGAAAAGGCAGCATTCCTGAAGGAGATCGGCGACAAAAAGTATACCATCCAGCGCTCCAAAGGTCTGGGCGAAAACGATCCGGAGATGATGTGGCTGACCACCATGAACCCCGAGAGCCGCCGCCTGATCAAGGTGCTGCCCACGGACGTGGAGGAAACGGCCCGGGTGTTTGACCTGCTGCTGGGAGATAACCTTGCCGGACGCAAAGAACATATTGCACAGCACGGCGCGGAATATCTGGATGATCTGGATGTGAGCTGACGAGATAAACCCCTCCGTCAATGCTTTGCATTGCCACCTCCCCTAGTAGGGGAGGCCCTGGCGTTGCGGAACGCCCTGCGAGTTCCCCTCTATGCCAAGGGCCCCACTATTAGGGGGCTGTCGAGCGTATGCGAGACTGAGGGGGTGGATCCGGGATATAGATGCTGATATAGAGGAGCAAAAATGGCAAAACGAACAACCAAAAAAACGACCAAGCCTGTCCGCCCGAAGCTGGGCGACGGCGTTGAGATCCTGAACGCGGGCAGCGTGCTGGAAGATCCCATCACCAGCACGCTGGAGACCAACTATATGCCCTACGCGATGAGCGTCATCGTCTCCCGCGCCCTGCCCGAGATCGATGGCTTCAAGCCCGCCCACCGCAAGCTGCTGTACACCATGTACGGGATGGGCCTGCTGAAGGGTGCCCGCACCAAGTCGGCCAACATCGTGGGCAGCACCATGCACCTCAATCCCCACGGTGATGCCGCCATCTATGACACGATGGTCCGCATGGGCCGGGGCAACGAGAGCCTGCTGGTGCCCTTTGTGGACAGCAAGGGCAACTTTGGCAAGGCATACAGCCGGGATATGTCCTGCGCCGCTGCCCGTTATACCGAGGCCAAGCTCGAGGGTGTCTGCGAGGAACTGTTCCGGGATATCGATAAGGAGACCGTGGACTTTGTGCCCAACTACGACGGCACCACCACCGAGCCGACCCTGCTGCCCGTGACCTTCCCCACCATTCTGGCCAACAACACCCTGGGCATTGCAGTCGGCATGGCCTGCAACATCTGCTCCTTCAATCTGGCAGAGCTGTGCGCCACCACCGTGGCCCTGATGAAGGATCCCAAACACGATATCTCCACCACCATGCCTGCCCCGGATTTCGTGGGCGGCGGCCAGATCCTGTACGATGAGGCCCAGATGCGGGAGGTCTATGAGAATGGCCGGGGCAGCATCAAGGTGCGTGCCCGGTACAATGTGGTGCCCGGCGAGAATATGCTGGAGATCACGCAGATCCCGCCCACCACCACTGTGGAAGCCATCATGGACAAGATCGCCGAACTGGTCAAGGCGGGCAAGATCAAAGAGATCAGCGATATGCGGGATGAGACCGACCTGAACGGCCTCAAGCTGACCCTTGACCTCAAGCGCGGCGTGGATCCGGAAAAGCTGATGGCCAAGCTCTACAAGACCACCCCGCTGGAGGACAGCTTCAGCTGCAATTTCAACGTGCTGGTGTCTGGTCAGCCCGGGTCATGGGTGTGCGGGAGATCCTGCAGGAGTGGACCGCTTTCCGGATGGAGTGTGTCCGCCGCCGCACCTACTACGATCTCCACGGCAAGGAAAAGCGGCTCCACCTGCTCAAGGGCCTTGCCGCCATCCTGCTGGATATCGATAAGGCCATCCATATCATCCGCACCACCGAGGAGGAGACCGAGGTGGTGCCCAACCTGATGATCGGCTTTGGCATCGATGAAGTGCAGGCCGACTATGTGGCTGAGATCAAGCTGCGTCACCTGAACCGGGAGTATATCCTCAAGCGGACGGGTGAGATCGAACAGCTGGAAAAGGACATTGCCGACCTGAACGATATTCTGGCAAAGCCTGCCCGCATCCGCCGCATCATCATCAATGAGCTGAACGATGTGGCCAAAAAGTACGCACAGCCCCGCCGCAGCGAGATCCTGTATGATCTGCCCGAGGAGGAGAGCGGTGCCGAAGAGGAATCCATCCCGGATTATCCCGTTACCGTGTTCCTCACCCGTGAGGGCTACCTGAAAAAGATCCGCCCCAGAGCCTGCGCACCGCCGGTGCCCACAAGCTGAAAGAGGGCGATGAGATCATCCATCAGGTGGAGACGCGGAACAACGTGGAGGCCCTCTTCTTTACCGACAAACAGCAGGTGTACAAGGTGCGCCTGAACGAGCTGGAGGACGGCAAGGTGGCCCAGATGGGCATCTACCTGCCGGGCCGTCTGGGAATGGATGAGGGTGAGAATATCCTCGCTATGGTCATCACGGGCGATTACAGCGGCTATGTCCTCTTCTTCTTTGCGGGCGGCAAGTGCGCAAAGATCCCGCTGGCCTCTTACGCCACCAAGCAGAACCGCCGCAAGCTGCCCAAGGCCTACTCCGACAAGGAGCCGCTGGCAAAGCTGCTCTTCCTGCCCGAGGACACGGAGCTGGCCATCCGCACCAGCGCTGGCCGGATGCTGCTGGTCAACACGGCGCAGATCGCCGCAAAGACCACCCGCGACAGCCAGGGCGTGGCGGTCGTCACTCTGAAAAAGAACCAGCCCGTTGTCTCCGTCGTCCCGGCGGACACGCTGGAGCTGGCCAACCCTCACCGCTACCGCGTCCGCAGCCTGCCCGCCACCGGTGCGCTCATCCGCGCCGAGGACGAGGGCGAACAGCTGACGTTACTGTAAACATGCAATGACCTGCGTTCTGGTAGCTTTCTCTTCGGACACGACTCGGGCCATTCCATCGCCCGCCCTATTGCCTGCGGCAACAGGGTCCCACCCCAGCGGACGGTCCTCAGAGAAACTCCCAGCCCACAGGCCGGGAAGGTTACGTTAGAAGGGGTATATTTATGCAGAATATTGACCTGATCTGTATTGGTAAAATGAACGCAAAATATTTTGCCGAGGGCGTGGCAGAGTACCAGAAGCGTCTGGCCGCCTTTGCGTCCTTCCGGATCATTGAGCTGCCGGAGGAGAAGATCGAGGAGAAAAACGCTTCCGATGCCGTGGTAAAAAAAGCACTGGAGAAGGAAGGCAAAGCCATCCTGTCCAACGTGCGCAAGGGTGCTGCCATCGTGGCCATGTGCATCGAGGGAAAACAGATCTCCTCCGAGGAACTGGCACAGTTCCTTGCGGACCGCGCGGGCAGCGGCGCGGGAGACGTGGCGTTCGTGATCGGCTCCTCCCACGGCCTGTCCGATGAGGTGAAGAAAGCCGCAGCCCTCAGATTCAGTATGGGCCGCATCACCATGCCCCATCAGCTGGCCCGCCTGGTGCTGACCGAACAGATCTACCGGGCCTGTACCATCAATGCCGGTATGAAGTATCATAAGTAAAACTTGCAAAGAGAAACAGAGGACGGAACAGGCAGCCGTCGCCCGGTGTTAGGAGATGCGGGAAACGTCAACCCGCCTGTTTCTCAGAAAGAAAGGGCCGTTGCAGAAATGCAGCGGCCTTTTGCTTTACAAATATAAGAAAACATGATAAAGTAGAGATATGCGGCAGTGGGAAAGCTGCCCGAAACAACACACACGACACGGCAAGCCAGCCGCGGACGGAAAGGATGTTATTACAATGGAACAGAGCGAAAAGACCCTTGATATGATCGTCAATCTCTGCGAGAACCGTGGTTATGTTTTCCCCGGTTCTGAGATCTACGGCGGTCTGGCCAACAGCTGGGATTACGGCCCCCTGGGCGTTGAGTTCAAGAACAACGTCAAGAAAGCATGGCTGAAGAAGTTTGTGCAGGAGAGTCCCTACAATGTGGGCCTGGATGCCGCCATCATTATGAACCCCCAGACCTGGGTGACCACCGGCCACGTTTCCAGCTTCTCTGACCCCCTGCTGGACTGCCGTGCCTGCAAGGCCCGCCACCGTGCCGATAAGCTGATCGGTGAGGAGCATCCCGAGGTCAATGTGGATGCCATGAGCTTTGATGAGATGGATCAGTTCATCGCCGACCACGAGGACATCGTCTGCCCTGTCTGCGGCAAGCATGACTTCACCCCCATCCGCAAGTTCAACCTGATGTTCAAGACTGCCATCGGTGTTACCGAGGACAGCTCTTCTACCTGCTACCTGCGCCCCGAGACCGCACAGGGCATTTTCGTCAACTTTGCCAACATCCAGCGCACCACCCGCCGCAAACTGCCCTTCGGTGTCTGCCAGGTGGGCAAGGCCTTCCGCAACGAGATTACCCCCGGCAACTTTACGTTCCGCACGCGTGAATTTGAGCAGATGGAATGCGAATTTTTCTGCAAGCCCGGCACCGATCTGGAATGGTTTGCTTACTGGAAGGACTACTGCGAGAACTGGCTGCTGAGTCTGGGCATCAAGAAGGAGCACCTGCGCCTGCGTGACCACGAGCCCGCAGAGCTGGCTTTCTACAGCCGTGCCACCACCGATATCGAGTACGCCTTCCCGTTCACCGATTGGGGCGAGTTGTGGGGAATTGCCGACCGCACCAACTATGACCTGGGCCGCCATCAGGAAGCATCCGGCAAGAGCCTGGAGTACTTCGACAGCGAGACCAACGAGCACTACATCCCCTACGTGATCGAGCCCTCTCTGGGCTGCGACCGTGTGGCACTGGCCTTCCTGTGTGAGGCTTACGATGAGGAGCATCTGGTCGATGCCAAGGGCAAGGAAGATGTCCGCACCGTCCTGCACCTGCATCCGGCTCTGGCTCCCTACAAGTGCGCTGTGCTGCCCCTGAGCAAGAAGCTGGGCGACAAGGCCATGGAGATCCGCAATGAGCTGAGCAAGTACTTCATGGTGGACTACGATGATACCGGTTCCATCGGCAAGCGTTACCGCCGCGAGGATGAGATCGGCACTCCCTACTGCATCACCGTGGACTTCGACACTGTGGGTGACGAGGCCAAGGGTATCGCAGCTGACAACTGCGTCACCGTCCGCGACCGTGATACCATGGAGCAGGTGCGTATGCCCATCTCCGAGCTCAAGAGCTATATCGAGAGCAAGATCGAGTTCTGATCCAAATAAAAACAGCCCCGCCGTTGCAATTTCGGCGGGGCTGTGGTATATTATAGATAAAGAGAGTGCTGTCCGGCAAACGGTCAGTACCTTCCCGGCAAGTTATTCACAAAGAATGACCGCTCAGGTTTGGACGCTGAGGGCGGTCATTTTTTGTGTAAAGATTTTCCATGCGATATCGAACACGCCAAAGCTGACGGTTGCAAGCAACGTCAGCAGGGCTAAAGTTTCCAATAGCGTCATAGAGCATCACCCTTTTGCAGCAGAGCGTCAGGGGCACGACAAAAAATATTCGCCTCCCCGACGCTTGGGCCGGAAAGGTTAGACCGCTTACCGTATGTGGACAGCACTCCCAAGGTTAGTATAGCAGACGTTTCCCCGTTTTTCAACGCCGGAAGCGTCTGTTTTTTTTATCCGATGGACAGAATTGAAAAAAAGAGGGTATACTTAGGGCAAAACAACCATGCCGTTTCTTGCGGCAGAAAGGAACCTTTTGTGAAAAACTTTGATGAACTGTCAAAAAATACGCTGACTTTATCGTTCGGGTGGGCGTGAACCCTCAGCCGGGCCAGACCATGATCATCCGCTGCCCGCTGGAGGCTGCCCCGCTGGCCCGCCTGTGCGTGCGCAGCGGCTTCGAGGCCGGTGCCCGTGATGTTCAGGTGGACTGGAGCGACAATGCCGTATCCCGCACCCGGATGGAGCTGGGCAGCGAGGAGGCCCTGACCGACAGCAAGCCCTACCAGCTGCGCCGCTACCTCGACTACGCAGAGAGCGAGGGCAGTGTCTGCGTGCTGCACCTCATTGCGGATGATCCGGAAGTCTATGCCGGGTTGGACGGGGCCAAGATCAGCCGGGTGAATGCGGCCAACCGCAAATATATGGCTCCGTGGCGTGAGTACACCATGAACGACCGGGTGCAGTGGTCCATTGCCGCCATGCCCAGTGCTCCCTGGGCCAAAAAGATGTTCCCGGAGCTGGACGAGGCAGCCGCCATCGAGAAGCTGTGGCAGCTCATCTTTGATGTCTGCCGCGTGACCGGCGGTGACCCCGTCAACGAGTGGAAGGCACACCTGGACCGTCTGACCAGTCTGGGCGAGAAGATGAATGCCCTTGATCTGGAAAGCGTCCACTTTGAGAGCGCCAACGGCACTGACCTGACCGTGGGCCTGGCCGAGAAGGCCAGCTGGGAGAGCGCCGGCAGCAAGAACGAGAAGGGCGTGGTCTTCCTGCCCAACATCCCCACCGAGGAAGTCTTCACCGCTCCCCACAAGGATAAGGTGGACGGCATCGTCTACGGCACCAAGCCCTACGTCTTCAATGGCCAGCTCATCAAGGGATTCCATGTTACCTTCAAGGATGGCAAGGTCGTTGAGCATGGAGCCGAGGAGGGTGCTGACCTGCTGGGCCGGCTGCTGGATACCGATGAGGGTGCCCGCCATATCGGCGAGGTGGCACTGGTGCCTGCGTCCAGCCCCATCAACCGCAGCGGCGCGCTGTTCTACAGCACCCTGTTCGATGAGAACGCTGCCTGCCACATCGCCTTTGGTGCCAGCTACCCCGGCACCACCGAGGGCGGCACCGGCCTGACCAAGGAGCAGCTGGAAGAACGCGGCATGAACCAGTCTACCATCCATGAGGATGTGATGATCGGTGCAGAGGACAGCCATATCACCGGCAAGTGCCGTGACGGCCGTGTGGTGGAACTGTTC
>VOFG01000691.1_pt1 | contig 48116 bp, 96 predicted proteins | sample 5384171 | NCBI WGS metagenome assembly VOFG01 (sample SAMN12384726, study PRJNA508395) | human gut metagenome | isolation source: healthy gut F | host: Homo sapiens
CAAGCTGCACCTGGTAATCAACGACAAGGGAGAGATCCTGAATTTCATGTTCTCCCCGGCGAACGTGGATGACAGGGAACCGTTAAAACAAGGGAACTTCCAGAGAGATATCAAGGGAAAACTTTGTGCGGACAAAGGGTATATCGGTCAAGCCTTGTTCGAAAACCTGTTCTTGAATGGAATACAATTGCTGACAAGAGTGAAGAATAACATGAGAAACTCGTTGATGAGTGTAGAGGACAAAATCCTGTTACGAAAACGGGCGTTGATCGAGACCGTGAATGACGAATTGAAGAATATCGCGCAAATTGAACATTCCAGACACAGATCATTCAATAACTTTATTGCAAATGCCCTATCGGCCATTGCTGCCTATTTTTTTTTGAAAAGAAGCCTGCCATTGATGTCAATTTGATGATTCCTCGGTTTTCTAGGGACAAGCATAATATATATCCCGGTTTTTCCTGTAAAGTAAATTTGAAGATCGAAACCCCGGTGGAGGATAGTTATATTGTGCCGATGAGCGCATTGTTCAAGAATCCGACCACGAACGAGACGTGTGTTTGGGTGTATGACCCGAAGACGGAGACGGTGACTAGCCGGATCGTGGAGATCGGGCAATTGTTTCGGGAATGATAAGATCATGGTGCAGAAGGGACTCACGAATGAGGACACGATTGTCGTGGCAGGGGCGAATTACATAACGGAAGGTCAAAAGGTGAAGTTGCTTAAATAGTTTAATATGATGAATATAGCTAAATATTCGCTGGAAAATACGAAGGTGGTTTATTTCTTTTTGGCCATTTTGTTGGTAGGGGAGTTTTATCTTTCGATCTACTGGGGAAAAAGGAGGATTCGCCTTTTCGTGATCAAGACAGCGGTCATTATAACAAGATACCGGGTGCTACCCCGAGCGAGGTGGAGCAGCTAATCACGGAGCCGATTGAACGGGAGATTCAATCCATGCGTCGGGTATATAAAATCAAATCGGATTCCTATTTCGGGATGTCTAAAATACAAATCGAGTTGAGCCCGGCAACCCCGCCGGAGAGATGCCCCAAATGTGGGACGAGTTACGGCGTAAGGTGCTGAACATACAACCGTCGCTGCCACAGGGAGCATCTACGATCAGCGTGTCGGATGATTTCGGCGACGTGTTCGGGATATATTACGGGCTAACAGCCGGAGAGGGTTTTTCTTATCACGATTTGCGGGAGTGGGGACAAAAATTGAAGACCCAAGCTTGTTTCCGTGGACGGGTGCAGAAGGTGGCCTTGTACGGGGAGCAGACGGAGGTGGTGAATGTGTTTATCTCCATGTCGAAGTTGGCAAATTCGGGAATTGATCTGAACTCCTTGATACAGACGATTAAGTCGCAAAATTCATTGATTAACACGGGAGAGAAGCGGGCAGGAAATTTGGAATTGAAGATATTGGCCGAGGGACGTACAAAACGTTGGATGATATTCGTAACCAGTTGATCGTGACCCAGACGGGACAACAGGTTCGGCTGGGGGATATTACCACGATAGAAAAGGGGTACATGGACCCGCCAGGCAGTTTGATGCGGGTGAATGGTAAACGGGCTATCGGTATCGGTATCTCGACCGATCCGGAGCGTGATGTGGTAAAGACGTGGGGATAAGGTGAAGGAGCGATTGAGCCAGTTGGAGGAGTTGATGCCCGTGGGAATCGAACTCGTGACTCTTTACCCGGAGAACGAGATTGCACGGGAAGCAAACAATGGTTTTCCTGTTGAACTTGGTGGAGTCCGTGGTGATCGTGATCTTTATTATTTTGCTGGTGATGGGGACTCGTGCCGGATTGCTGATCGGTTCATCATTGATTTTCTCGATCGGAGGTACGATGCTGATCATGCAGTTTATGGGAGTGGGGTTGAATCGGACATCACTGGCTGCCTTTATTATAGCGATGGGGATGCTGGTGGATAATGCCATCGTGGTGACGGATAATGCCCAGATATTGATTAAGAAGGGTATGCGTCGGCGAGATGCTTTGATCAAGGGGGCTACGGTTCCGCAATGGGGTTGCTGGGGCCACGCTGATTGCTATATTTTCTTTTTACCCTTGTACTTGGCGCCTTCTTCGGTGGCAGAAATGGTGAAACCTTTGTTTATCGTGCTGGCAGTTTCGCTGGGATTGAGTTGGATTCTGGCGTTGACGCAGACGACCGTGTTCGGTAATTTTATACTGAAGGAGAATTCCGGAGATTCAGTAAAGATCCTTACGATACGAAGTTCTACAACAGGTTTGTTTCCGTGTTACGGGGATTGATCAAGTATAAGGTGATCACGATTGTTTCGGTGGTCTGTTTGTTCTTGGTGTCCATGTATATCTGGGGATTATGCCGCAGAATTTCTTTCCGAGTATGGATAAGCCTTATTTCCGGGCAGATTGTTTCCTGCCGGAAGGGTTCAGTATTCGGGAATCGGAGGATATGATGTCGGATATTGAGGCTTATTTGCTGGATCAGGATGAGGTGGAGAACGTGTCGGTAACGATCGGGGGATCGCCATTGCGGTATTATCTGGCGAGCACGTCTTTCGGGCCAAAGGCAAATTTCGGGAATTTGTTGATCGAGGTGGAGAAAAGAAGGACAGTCGCCGATCGTGGAGGAGCGTTTGAATACTTACGTGCGGGAGAATTACCCGGATATGTTGATTCGTTCCTCTGTGTTCAAGTTGTCCCCGGCGGTGGAGGCCGCCATCGAGATCGGTTTTATCGGGGAGAATATCGACACGCTTGCCGCCTTGACGGAACGGGCGATGAATATCATGCGGGAATGTGATATGGTGACGGATATTAGAAGTAGTTGGGGAAATAAAGTTCCTGTTTGGGAACCGGCCTACTCGCAGGAACGAGGACAACGCCTAGAATTACCCGCCAGTCGGTAGCTTACGCCTTAAAAATTGCCACGAACGGGTTGGCTATCGGGGATTTCCGGAGAAGGATTTGTTTATGCCGATATTGCTGAAAGAGGACGGGTTTGATAGTAAGAATCTGGATAACATGAAGACGCTGCCCGTGTTTGCCACGTCGGGGTTCACGGTGCCTTTGGCACAGGTGGTGGATAGTTTTGCCTACGATTATCATTATAACGTGATCAAACGATATAACCGGGACCGAGTGATGATGGCGCAATGTGATCCCAAACGGGGGTGCGAACACGAAAGCGGCTTTTTCGGAAGTGTGGAACAAGGTGAAAAGTATGAATATGCCGGAAGGCTACCGGATGAAAATATTCGGGAAGATGAGAGTCAGGTGGAGTCCAACGAGGCTTTGGCTGCCAATATGCCGTTGACGTTTATCTTAATGTTTATCGTGTTGCTGTTGCTTTTCAGAACGTACCGGAAACCGACAATTATATTGCTGATGGTGCCGTTGATTTTTATTCGGGGTGGTCTTCGGTTTGCTGGTGATGGGGAAAATGTTCGATTTTTTCGCTTTATTGGGCGTGTTGGGGTTGGTGGGGATGAATATCAAGAATGCGATTGTACTGGTGGACCAAATTGGTATCGAACAGGAGAACGGGTTGGCTCCGCTGGATGCCGTGTTGCAGGCCACGAAATCAAGAATCGTTCCGGTGGCAATGGCTTCGGGTACGACGATATTGGGTATGCTGCCCTTGTTGTTCGACGCAATGTTTGGCGGCATGGCTGCTTGCATCATGGGTGGCTTGTTGGTAGCCAGTTTGTTGACTATCGTGGTGTTGCCCGTGACGTATTGTTTGATATTCAGGATAAAAGCGGGTGATTTTAAATTTTTTTAAATTTTAGATTTAGAAATTTAGCGATCTATAAACGATTAAATTTTTAAGTCAATTCATTTTCAATTATTATGAGGATATTATTCAATTTTTTAGTATGAAGGTTTTGTTTTTGTTACTGGACCCGATGGGGACGGTTAAGGCGCAGACGTTGACGGTCGAGGAGTACCGTGCGAAGGTGCTGGATTATAATCAGGACATCAAGCAATCGAGAGAGGCAGTTAAGGCGGCAATATACGCGTTGAAAGGGGTAAAAACAGGATTCTTTCCGAAGTTACAATTAAGCGGGAATTATTCGTATCAGATAGAAGACGTGGAATTTATGCAGGGGGTTGATCTGAAACACAATAATTATTCGGCAGAGGCGGCATTGTCGCAGAACGTATATGTGGGGAGTATGGTACGCAAGCAGCAGGAGGCGGCAAAATTACAGAAAGCGATTGCCCGTCTGGGGAAGAGTTGACGACGGATAATATTGTTTACGCGGCTGACGTGAGTTATTGGACGTTGGCGGCTAACGAGAGACTGTTTTATATTTCCCAAGAGTTCGTGTTGATCGTGAAGGAGTTGGATGGAATTGTACAAAAACGTTTTGACGAGGGGCGATCAGTAAAACCGACTTGCTGATGGTGAAGACCCGATTGAAGGAGGCGGAGTTGCAGAGTCTACTCGGAATATGAATTACCAGACAGCGATGCAGTCGTTTAAAATCATGATGGGGTTCCTTTGGCGGAAAAGTGGGTTATTATAGACTCGATCCAGAAACCGGTGATCGTTCGGGTTTGCAACCGTTGGAAGTGGCTTTGAAACGGAGGGCCGATTACCAGATTGCCGTGAAGGATTTTTAATTTGACCAAGCAACAGACTAAGATTATACGTTCCAAATATTTGCCGCAATTTGCCGTGGGGGTGAAGGAGACGTGGGGTACGCCGTTGATTAATGTTTCCGGTGATGAGAAATTTGCGACGGTGGCTTTTGCGAAGTTGAGTATGCCTATTTTCAACTGGGGAGAGAAACGCCAGTACGTGAAACAGAATCGGGCGATGGAGACAAGTAAGGAGTTAGCCATGAGTAAAGTCGAGGATCAAGTGAAAGAGGAACTGGCAAATGCTTGGGTGAAGTTGAACGAGAACTGGAAACAGGTGGAGATTGCTAATTCTACGCTAGAAATTGCCCGGGAGAATTTGAAATTGAATACCTTTAGCTATAACGAAGGGAAGTTACCGATTCTGGATGTATTGTCTTCGCAGGCGACTTGGTTACAAGCCTACACGAACGTGGTTTCGGCGAATTACCAGTATAAGGTGGCGTACGCGGAGTATGTGAGAATTTTGGGAGGACGGTAGGACTTATGATTTTAATTGTAAATCGTAATTCATAAATCATAAATTAATTCAGTTGTAAATTAAGGGTCTTTCCCTTGTTTTTGTGATTTTGAGAGATCATGAGAACAGGGGAAAAATTATGTTGTTTTTTTCGGGTTTAGGGGATTTATAGCAAGAAATTGTATTTTTGCAAATCAATGGATAATACGGTATTAAAAGTTTGAGAGATATGACGATAGAAAAAATGCATACTCAGCAGGTGCTGGAGGCCGTAAAAGGCTTGTTATGGGGTTGAATTAACCGAGAAAGACGTACAGTTGCAGGAAACCCGGAAAGAATTTGCCGGTGATTTGACGGTGGTCGTTTTCCCGTTTACCCGATATTCCAGAAAATCGCCCGAGGAAACGGCTAAAGAGCTGGGAGAGTATTTGAAACAAAATATTGAAGAGGTGGAAACCTACAACGTGATCAAGGGATTTTTGAACGTGGTGATTTCTTCCGCTTACTGGATCGAGGTGTTGAATGACGTGGCAAAAAGAGGAGAAGTACGGTTATGCGAAGGAGCCTAGCGGGAAGACCTATATGATTGAGTACTCTTCACCGAACACGAATAAACCCTTGCATTTGGGACATATCCGGAATAATTTTTTGGGATGGTCGGTTTCCGAGATTCAGAAGGCAAACGGGCATAACGTGATTATGGTGAACTTGGTGAACGATCGGGGTATTCATATCTGCAAAGAGTATGATCGCGTGGGAGAAGTTTGCCAACGGTGCTACTCCGGAGAGTACGGGAACTAAGGAGATCATTTCGTGGGGGATTATTACGTGCGTTTTGACAAGGAGTATAAGGCGCAAATCAAGGAATTGATGGAGCAGGGCAAGACGGAAGAGGAGGCAAAGAAAGAGGCCCCGATATTGTTGGAGGCTCAGGAGATGTTACGTAAGTGGGAAGCCGGGGACGAGAAGGTGGTTTCCTTGTGGCGGACCATGAACGATTGGGTATTGAAAGGTTTTGACGAGACCTATAAAATGATGGGTATCTCGTTTGACAAAGTATATTTCGAGTCACAGACTTACAAGAAAGGACGTGATCTCGTGTTGAAAGGTTTGGCTGATGGCGTACTTTACCGGAAAGATACCGGAAGCGTGTGGGCCGATCTTACCGGTGATGGGTTGGATCACAAGTTGTTGTTGCGGGATGACGGGACTTCTGTTTACATGACGCAGGACATTGGTACGGCATACGATCGTTTCAACGAGTTTAATATGGATCAAGAGATATACGTGGTGGGTAACGAGCAGAATTACCATTTTCAGGTGTTGTCACTGGTTTTAAGAAGTTGGGATTCGATTGGGCCGACAAGATCAAGCATCTTTCTTACGGTATGGTTGAATTACCGGAGGGGAAAATGAAATCCCGTGAGGGTACGGTGGTGGATGCTGACGATTTGATTGACGAGATGATCCACACGGCTCGTACGACTTCCGAGGAGTTGGGGAAACTGGACGGTTACACGAAGGAAGAGGCCGAGGACGTGTATCGTAAGGTTGCTTTGGGGGCGCTGAAGTATTTTATCTTGAAGGTTGACCCGAAGAAGACCATGATGTTTAACCCGAAGGAATCGATTGATTTTAACGGGAACACGGGACCGTTTATCCAGTACACCTATACTCGTATCAAGTCGGTTTTGCGTAAGGCGGAAGAGGCTGGGGTTAAGATTGTTCCGGGAGATATTCACACGGCATTAACCGAGAAAGAACAGAATCTGGTTAAGCTGATTGCTAAATTGCCCGCTTTGTCGTGAAGGAGGCAGGAGATAATTATAGCCGGCGTTGATCAGGGAATTATGCTTACGAGCTGGCGAAGGAATTTAACCAGTTCTACCATGATTATTCTATACTGAAGGAAGAAAACGAGCAAGTGCGTAATTTACGTTTGCTACTGGCACAGCAATGTAGCGTGGCAATAGAGAATGCCATGGGAATGTTGGGAATAGAGATGCCGGAAAGAGAATGTAATGATTTTATCGCCTGTGTGATTCAGGCTACAGGTTGAAACCGGTAGTTGGTAAAAAAATATAAAATATGAAAAAGATTGAAGCTAAGAATATAGACAAGAACGTGATCAAGTTGATCGGGCAGGATTGGATGCTGGTGACGGCTGGGGATCAGGAGAAGTTCAACATGATGACGGCTAGTTGGGGATCGATGGGGTATTTGTGGAACAAACCCGTGGTGATGGTGTTTCGTGCGACCACAACGTTACACGTTCGAGTTTACGGAGAAAAAAAAAGATGAGTTTACCTTGTCGTTTTTTGACGAGAAGTACACGTCATGCATTGAATGTATGTGGTTCTGTTTCCGGGCGTGACGTGAACAAGGTGCAGGAAAGCGGGTTGACGCCCTATTTCACGGAGGCCGGGAACCCGGCTTTCGAGGAGGCAACATTGGTGTTGGAGTGTAAAAATTATATACTGACTTCTTGAAGGAAGAGGCTTTTCTGGACAAGAAGATCGTGGATAGCCAGTACGGCCAGAAGGATTTCCACAAAGTGTACGTGGCCGAAATTGTTCATGCTTGGGTGAAGGAGTAGCTGATGGATTTATGCACGTATCATAGTCATTGTAATTTTTGTGACGGGAAAGCCCCGGCGGAGGATTTCGTGAAGGCTGCCATCGAGGCGGGATTTCATAGTTACGGTATCTCTTCGCACTCACCACTTCCTTTTGAGACACGTTGGTCTTTAAGCAAAGGGAACGTGGAGGCTTATCTAATGGAGATAAAGCGTTTGCAGGAGAAATATGCGGGACAGATTGAGCTTTACGTGGGGATGGAAATTGATTATCTGAATGATGATTGGGGCCCAGCAGTAGAGTATTTTCAGCGTATGCCGCTGGATTACCGTATCGGTTCCGTGCATCTCGTGACCGAGGAACAGACGGGAGAGATTATGGACATGGACGGGAAGTTCGAGGATTTTCAGGGAGAACTTGCGTTTGGTTTTCATGATGATCTGAGATATCTCGTGGAGGCTTATTTCAAGGCGTCTTCCCGGATGGTAGAGTTGGGTGGTTTTGACTTTGTGGCACATTTGGATAAAATATCCATGAACGGTTCACTGATGGATAGCACGTTGACGAAACAGGAGTGGTATAACCGGTTGTTGTGGGATTACATGTCCTTGATAGCGAAGAAAGGTATCGTGGTGGAGGTGAACACGAAAGCATACACGAAGAAGGGATGATGTTCCCCAATGTAGAAGTATTTCAAGTGGTTGAAAGAGTTGAATATTCCCGTGATGGTGAATTCTGACGCCCATTTGCCCTCAGCTGGTAAATGACAACCGGGCGTTGGCATTCAGTGGTTGCGGGAAGTCGGAATAAAAGCACGATGCGCTTGCATCAGGGTGCGTGGGTAGAAGTACCAATAGATAATAAATAGTGTAATGAATAAATTTCTGATTCTATTAAGCAGTTTGTTTGCGTTGACTTTCTTCGGTTGTAATAACGATGAAGAGGAACTCGATTTGATTGATACATTGGAAAATGAGAAGATCGCTATTCACGAGTACCTGAGTCAGATTACTACGCCGATTCTTTATCTTGAGTATTATAGCGTGCAAAGGCATGCTGATCGATACCGTTTTATTTTCAATTACGATAATAGTGGCGAGGTTGCGAAAGATACAGGATGGGTGTTGATGGATTACGAGAAATTTCTATCTGAATGGAGATAAATTGGATACGACATCTCCCGAACAGGGTGATTCCACGTTTACTTATGCCTTTGGAGGACCGGTACTTTATCGTTATGACACGATACAAGAAATATGATTATGTGGCGGAAGCGTTTCGGCATATTAGTGTTGGAAGTATGGGAGGAGAAATGATTGTACCCTCTATTTTAGCCGGAGATAAGAATAATTACAGGGAAACCGTTACATTATAAGTTAAAGGCACATAAGCTTATTAACGATGTGAAAGTGAATGAATATGGGTTGATTCGAAGTTATCTAGTAGACGTTATGGGCGTGGAGAATGCTTTTGTTGACTTTCCTACGCGAGAAATTTCATCTATTGGAGAGCGGGATACTGTTACTTATACAGCTATTTTGGAGAAAGGAACGGGCGATCGAGATATTCAAGTAGGGGATTCTGTTTTGTTGGAAATGGATTATGGCTTGCTGGATGATGTGGGATTACAGAATCGGGTGTTGAGAAGTATGGGACGTGATTCTATTTATTTCTTGTTTAATGAGACTTGGCAGAAAAATTATCCAACAGGGTTGGTAAAAGGATTGCAGCATTTACAAGCTGGAGATTCAGCACATATTATTGTACCTTATGGAATGGCTTATGGTGCGGTAGGTACAACCCGGGAAATAACTTTCCGAGATCGTACTAAACTTAAACAATATTTAATTCCTCCATACTCAACGTTATGGTATTGGGTACGGATTCGTAAAGTGGTTCCACCTAAAACGGAAGAAGAATAGTTTGAAAAATAACAGCTAAATAGAAACGGAAAATGAAAAGTAATTATTGGGTAATGATGCTTTGCCTTTTGGCAAGCGGATTCATTCGGGTGTTCCGATGATGATGGCGACAACTGGAAGAAAACATTTGAGGATGAGCAGGCTAGGATTAAAGACTTCGTGTATAGTAAGGATTCCGATCCGAAGATTTTCAAGTATCATTATACTTATCTGAAAGAAGACATCGAGGATTACGCTTATTTGTTTAATTACCAGAAAGAAGGAAAGAAAGCAACATATGGTGATTTTGTTTGGATTAATTACGCAAAGGAGCCTAACGGGAAATGTTATCGACTCATCAGATCCGAGTGTTGCCGTTGGTGCCGGAGTTTCTCCCTATTATACTTTAGGTGGACCGATATTGGTACAAATGAATACGGATAAGGATAAATATACAGATCCGTTATCTGATATTTTAATTAATATCCCGGAAGGAACAACGGGGAGTTCAATCGTTTCAAGTATCATGAGTTTTCTTCTGCTTTAGTTTATCGGGAAGATACCGTGGAGGGTATCGTGAAGGAGGATAATCTGTTGGACTTTTTGAGAAAAGAAATGATTCAGGCAGTATTTTCAAAGATAACAATTTAGACGTTTTTAAAAACTGTTTGTTTGCATGAAGGGAAAGACCGACACGATTGTTTTTTTGTCAAATAGCTAAAACGAAAAGAAAATGCGAGCGGAGTTTTTGTTCAAGCGACGGATAGTGTCACCGTATGGGCGGAAGGATAGAATTCTGGATGAACTCAACCCGTCGTTGCGTCATTTTTGAAAATGGATAGCGATGATGTCGTGACGTGGTATTTACCGGATATGATAAAAGGAATTTCTTTAACTTTACCTGAACTTAAAGTTGGAGAAGAAGCCAATTCTTTTTTCATCTGGTATGGGGATATAGCTATCGCGGACTGCAGTAAGTATGATGGTTCTTATGTTATCCCGGCTTATTCTACTTTGTTGTTTAAGGTGAAAATTGTTGGTACAAAGGAAAATCCTAAAAAGGACAAATAAGTTATTATGAATATTGATTTGGATAACACGCTGGCGCTTGCGGTGGAATGGGCAGAAAGAGGTTGGGGAAGTTCAACGATCTTACTTCAGAAGTGGTCATTTGGAACTTGAAACAAAGTCAACGGTACATGATGTCGTGACGAAGGTGGACAAACTAAGTGAATCCATGTTGATCGAGCGTATCGGCAAGTGTTTTCCCGATCATAGTGTGTTGGGGAAGAAGCGGGGAACATGATGCTCATAGCGACTATCTGTGGGTGGTGGATCCTTTGGACGGGACAAATAATTATAGTCAGGGATTACCAGTGTTTTGCGTGTCTATCGGGTTGCAATACCGGGGAGGACGTTATTGGGAGTAGTGTACGCTCCCTACTTGAACGAGTTGTACACGGCAATCCGGGGGAAAGGGGCTTTTCTAAACAATGCCCCGATCCACGTTTCCGACAAGACGGAACTCGATCGTTCCGTGCTGGCCACGGGTTTTCCCTTACGACAAGGGAATACATCCTGTGAATAATATCGACAATCTAAGTCGTATTCTGCCACATCTGCGAGGAATCCGGCGTATGGGTTCTGCCGCTTACGATCTTTGCGGGGTCGCAGCCGGGTTTCTGGACGGGTACTGGGAACTGGGTTTGAAACTTTGGGACGTGTGTGCCGGAGTACTTATCGTGCAGGAGGCGGGTGGTCATATTGAATCCTTCCGGGAAGACCGGGGGTATCGCCATACTGGCCGGAAATGCTGGAATCGTGGAGAAAATGAAAGAGTATATAAGTTAAAGGGGGCTGGAAAGTCCCTTTAATTTTAATCTTTAAAATTCATTCTACATTACTTTACCTCGAAAGTTCTATCTTGGCTCTCATATTTTTGATTTTCTCTCTTCGGATGAGGAAAGTAGTTGCCTTAGATTGCCTCGTTTGATGGCGACGAAAGAATGATGGTCTTTAACTTCGATTTTGCCGATGCCTTCTTTTTTAAGTTCCCTTTTTGGCAGAGGAAACCGACGATGTCCATTTGTTGACCTTGTCTTTTTTCCCTTTGCCGATGTAGAGGGTGGACCAGAATGGTTCTGCCGGGGCGGGGTATTTCCCGACGGGGTAGTAGGTTTCCGGGATTTCGGTCAGGAAATCTGGGCGGGATTCATCCCTGTTGAGTAGGAGAAAGCGGTACCGGAGGCATTCATCCGGGCGGTTCGACCGTTACGATGGGTGAAGGATTCTGGCTTTTCGGGGGAGGTGGTAGTGGATGATGTATTTTATTTCCGGGATGTCAGACCGCGGGAGGCGAGGTCTGTCGAGATGAAAATGTACGTACTTCCATTGCGGAATTTACACAGCACTCGCTCGCGTTCTTCCTGTTCCATTCCCCGTGGAAATACTCGTTATTGACGCCTTTATCCCACAGGTAATTGCTCACTTCTTCCGCCCGTTCCCGGATAGTTACAAAAATTAGGGTAGGGCCTTCTTCTAAATCACGCAGTAGCTTGTAGAGCGTGTCGAGTTTGTTGTTTTTTCGATGTACACGCTTTTGAGTGTTAACTTGATCGGTGCGGCACCTTCAAGAAAATCCAGCACGAGAGGGTTTCGTTGGCCCGTGAATTCCGGTATCTCGATGGCCGATGTCGCGGAGGTTAAGACACGCTTTTTGTAAGTGTGGCAAGTGCGAGAAGATGGTTTCCATATCTTCTTGAAATCCAATTCCAATGCCTTGTCAAACTCATCGAGAATGATGGTGGAGATCGAGCCCGTGTCAATTGTCCCCGGGTGATGTGGTCAGTATGCGGCCCGGTGTCCCGATAACCAGCGTGGGCGTGTATGCCAAACTGCGACTTTCCATGTTGATATCATGTCCCCGTAACAACATACCACTTTGAAACCGCTTTTCAGGGAACGGAATACTTGCTCTATCTGCAAAGGCCAGTTCTCTCGATGGTGCAAGGATGATGGCCTGTGCTTTCGTGTTATTAGGGTCAAGATTTTCCAATAAGGGTAATAGGAAGGCTAGGGTTTTACCTGATCCAGTGGGAGAGAGCAGGATGATGTGGTCGGCTTCCCGATGAGCTTTCAGCGAGGCTTCTTGCATTTCGTTCAACGAAGATATTCCAAGGGCTTGAAGGGAAGAAAACATGGTAATTTAGTGATTTTAGATTTTAAATTTTAGATTAGCCCCCTTCTGGCTTCCCCTTTCCAAGAGGGAGGATACGCTGCATTGAAACATTGTAGCGCTAGTTTTTTCTTTTTCTCCTTGTAAAGGGGGGAGTTAGAGGTAGTTTTTCATTCCACATTTTACATTTAAGGATCTAGTGATTTATAACCACCTAATCGGAAATCACTAAATCACTTCATCGATGGGATCACTGAATTATTAGGCTATTTAGTTTTTTCATGATTTTTGGGCGAGAGAATACGATTTTAGCCTGTCGGTAACCTTCGTCCACTATTTTTTCGATGTTATTGAGGTCGAACATGCTGTATCGGCTGATGTGTTTCGGCACGATAACGATGTCACACAAGCGGGTATCGATGTTCATGTTTGACAGAATACCCATGTGGAAGGAAGAGCGTTCGGCCAAGTGGACCATGCTTTTTGATGTGATTACAGGGCTCCAGCGGGTCGATATGTACACCGATAACCGTCTCGCATAACTCCCGGATCGGGCGCACGGGTAGGTTCATAAATACCCCGCCGTCCGAGTACTGGTGGTGATTGATGGTAACGGTACGAACACGATTGGTATGGAACAGGAGGCCAGCACGCAGGGGACTACTTTTGCCCGTGCTGAAATGTGGGTATGCCTAAGTTCATGTTGGTGGCGGTGACCACCAATGGTATTTTGTAGTTCCTCGAATGTTTCAACATGAATGAACTCGGATAACCTTTTTTCCATTCGGTCATGGTCATGATTCCGGTTTTAGAGACTAAAGGTCGTGCGAAGTCGAGCAGTTTTCTATCTTGAAAGAATTTAAGCCCCTCCTCTGCCGAGTGACCGGATGCAAATATAAGCCCGGCTATAGCTCCTGCGCTGGTTCCCGAAATGATGTCCGGTTTAATTCCCAGCTCTTGCATTGCCTTGTAGACGCCTAGATGGGCGAATCCTCTGGCTCCCCCTCCACTTAGTGCCAAACCTAGTTTGTATGGCCTTCTCTGTTGATTGTTTTCCATGTGGTTAGTGTGTGTGATAGACTAAAAGGGGCTCATGCCCCTTTTTTTTTTACTGTAGCCATGTGAGCGATTAACTCGATAACTTTGTTGGAATATCCCCACTCGTTGTCATACCAAGAAACAGAGTTTCACGAAGTTAAGTTTAACGCAATACCTGCTTTAGCATCGAAAATAGAAGTGCGGCATCACCCAAGAAGTCAGAAGAAACAACGTCTTCTTCGGTATAACCGAGGATGCCTTTCAGTTCGTTTTCATGAAGCCTCTTTCATGGCAGCTTTAATCTCTTCGTAAGTTGCAGCTTTTTCCAGACGGCAAGTCAGGTCAACAACAGATACGTCCAATGTCGGAACACGGAATGACATACCGGTTAATTTGCCGTTTAGTTCCGGGATTACTTTACCTACAGCTTTAGCAGCTCCGGTAGATGACGGGATGATGTTGCCGGCAGCACGTCCACCTCTCCAGTCTTTCATAGAAGGACCGTCTACAGTTTTTGGGTAGCGGTGGTAGCGTGTACGGTAGTCATCAAACCTTCAACAATACCGAATTTATCATGCATTACTTTAGCCAGCGGAGCCAAACAGTTTGTGGTACATGATGCGTTAGAAACGATAGTTTGTCCTGCGTAGGTTTTGTGGTTTACACCCATCACGAACATCGGGGTATCATCTTTTGACGGGGCGGACATCACGACTCTTTTTGCCCCGGCTTTCAAGTGAGCTTCTGCTTTTTTTCTTTCGTTAAGAAAAAGTCCGGTTGATTCAACTACATATTCTGCACCCACCTCGTTCCATTTCAAGATCTTCCGGGTTTTCTCTCTGCTGTAACACGGATAGCGTGTCCGTTTACAACGAGTTTTCCATCTTTAGCCTCAACGGTTCCGTTGAAACGACCGTGCATGGTGTCATATTTCAACATGTAAACCATGTAGTCGACATCGATAAGGTCATTTATTCCAACGATTTCAATATCGTCTCTTGTCATTGCAGCTCTAAAAACCAGACGGCCGATACGTCCGAATCCGTTGATACCAACTTTAATCTTTGACATTTGTTTTTATTATTTGGTTAATAATGATGTTAACTCTCTCGTTTAATGTCGTAAACTCACACAAAAGTATGGATAAAAAATGAAAAACAAAGAACTTTTAGATTAGTTATACGCGAACGTTTTTTTTCTTAAAAAAGTTTGCGCAAACGTTTAAATATTTATCTTTGCCCAGCAATTGAAGGAAATGTTTTTTGCTTTTATAAGTGTAGTAAATTTATTGTTAGTGTGTTAAAAGAGGCCAACAGGCCTCTTTTTTTTATTTAGGGCATTGATCTTTTAATGAGTATTAAATTCCTTTTATTTGTTTGATGATTAAAACTCTTTTGGTGGCAGGCGAAACCTTGTATCGGTCGTCTATGCGGATGGCCGATAACCCAAATAATGTCCTTGCCGGATTGTAAGAATAAGACAATCTTTTTTTCTGCTTGGCACTGAATTTCAGGTCTGTAAAAAAAGTCGCTCAATTTTTTTTACTGCGTTTCATACCGAGAGGACAGAACCAGTCACCCATGGACCAGTGGCGTAATACGAGGGGATAAATGATTTTATCGAGGTCAAAACACCCTGTGTCAAGGTCACGGGGAACGATAAAAGAGTCATCGATGTCTTGTTCTTCGAGCCGGAAGATGCTATCATCGACGTGGTATTCTCCACTATCTGCCAAAAGAGTGCGTTTGTCTTCTTTTTCTAAAGATATTGAACAGCCGCCAGTAGATCCTACCTTTCGTAAGTAAGTATTCTTCTGCCTCGAATTGTTTGCCGGGGATGGCGTCGCTGCTTTCAAGAATATCCTCGATTTGCGTGGCGTTAAAACCATAGGGCCGTAGGATCTCGAATAGGAGCGTGTAAGGGGCCGGGGCCGCCAGTGTTTTTGTATGTCGATAAGGGTTTCCCCGTTTTTCTTCACTAAGTACTTCCTCTTTCAAGACGATCGATGCCGTAACGGTAAATTTGCTCCACTTCCTTGAGGGTGTTACAGTTCTCCCGGACCGTGTTGAGGAACGAGGGATTGATGTCCTTGCACACGGGGATGATCATGTGGCGAATTTTGTTCCGCACGTAGTCGAGCGAGTTGTTGGTGGAATCGGTTCGATACCCCAGTTGGTTTTTGCTCAATGTAAGCGATGATCTCCTCCCGGGAACGGGACAGGAGCGGACGCAGAATACGCTCTTTGACAGGACGGATACCGGTGAGACCCTTTGATGCCGGTTCCGCGGCATATATTAATAAAAGAGAGTTTCGGCGAGATCGTCGGCATGGTGTCCCACGACAATGTAGTCCATTTTTTTTTTTGGCGCATTTCTTCGAACCAGTCGTAGCGCAATTCCCGTGCGGCCATCTCTATGCTGATACTTTTTTTCTTGGCGTATTCTTGGGTGTCAAAGTGTTTTACGCTCATAGGGATACCGTAGGTTTCACAGAACCGTTTTACGAATTGTTCGTCCATGTTCGACTCTTTGCCTCGCAGGTTAAAATTGCAATGCAAGGCGTGTATGCGTAGATTCAAGTACTTAAATGCGTGGAGTAAAGTGATTGAATCGGCCCCCCCGCTAACGGCAATGATAAATCCCGCTTTCTCGTCAATCTCGTGTTCCTTGAGGAACTGTTTTATTGTATCCAACATAACCTCTTTCTTTAATGAATAGCCTAAATTAGCGATTTTTCCTGAAAGAAGAAGGGAAACACGAATAAAAATGATGATTTTATTTTACCAGAAACGTTGTTCCCCGTTTTGAATCGTGAATATGCGCTCTTCCTTGCCAGCCGTGTGATTGCGCAGCCAGTAAACCGCATTCGATGGAACGTTTTCAAATTCAACGGAATAGCCCGTGGCGATTTTACAACCGAGAGATTGCCAACCACCGAGGTCGAAAAGTATAAAGCTCGTACTCGTTTCCGGGGTACACGCCGTTTGCGTCGTTGCGGGGCAGGTAGATGATTTCCGACACGCTGACGGGGTGGTCGAAAGTCCACGACGAGCTGGTGGGATATTCTCCCGTGAGAAAGCGGGTCGTTGTCGAAGATGATTGGCGAGGCGGGCTCCTCTACCTTCGGGGTCAATGCTTTTTCCTGTTAGGTTTAGGCCCCGCTTGTCCTTGAATCTCCACTCGGCGAGTTCCACGATCTTATGGTTAAATCGCCAATAACGGTATTTTTGCGTGGTGTCGACCGGAACGATTACGGGGTGCATGTTGGGGATTGCGGGTGACGTCGTGGATGGTGTAGCGGGGGTTCGGAAACGTAGGGTCGTTCGAAGCTTGGAAGATAGCCCCGATAAGGGCGTTGCCATGGTACACTTTGTTGTGGTGCAATGGATATTTGCGGGTGAGAACGAGAGATTGTCGGCGTGTCGTGTCGGGACGTAATGTGTTACGGTTGTCCCGTTTGCCCGCAGGATAAGGGATAGGCGAAGTTTCGCTGGTATTCCTTCTCGAAATAGACGGGGAAATACACGATGTTGGGACCCATGGCGTGAAAGCGGGCTTTGTCTTGTTGCACGTCGCTCCAGTCGACGACCCGGAGTTCCCGCCCGTTGAATATGGCGAGATAGGCGTGGCGAGCTTGCACGGGGACAGTTGCGGTAACCGTAACATCCGAGGTGTGTAGGTATTTGTCGGTGACATCTCGGTTGAAGGGGTTGGTGAAGAACGGGGGAATATATTCATCCTCTTCAGGGACGGGGATTGGGGATTGGCCGAGTACGTGCGGCGATATACTTTCGGGGCATTTTTTTCATCTCAATTTGTCCGGAGAGAATGTCTTTGTTTTTGGTATCAATGATAACGGTCCATTCGTGGAATCCGTTCATGTCGGCCCAATAGGGGACGTGGTCTATGGCTGCGGGAATACCTACCATACGATATGCCAGTAGTTGTAGTTGGCTAGAAAAGACACATTCTTTGGTCGAGATGGGGATTCCCACTAGATTGTCATTTCCATAATCGAAGCCTAAGGCATGACCGTAAACGATCTGCGCCATGTTATAGGGGGAGTGTTTTTGGTTATCAAAGTAGCAGGCCTGCCTCTTGTAGACGTTTTTAGCCGTAAATCAATGGAATCTCGCCAGTAGTCGAGGGACTCGTTGCCAATTCGGTAGGGTAATAGGTATTCGAGAAAATCATCGAAAGTGAGGTCTTCGAGCCAAGGACTATTGGTCCATAGCCGGAAGGCTTGGTCAATTTGGTGAATGAGGTAGTCGGCTTTCACTTGTTCGAGGTCCGGTTCCGCCCTGAGTTGCTGGCGGGAATGGGGATAACGGAGGGGTTGCATGAGGATGACTTTCTTCATCAAGTAAAGGGGGTCCCCGTGCTGTCGATGACCTGTTGGAGTTGCCGGAGGTAGGGACCGTCGAGGGAGTAGTGGCCTGGCATGTTCTCGATAAGAAAAATGGTTGCTTCCCGTTTGAGGCTGTCGCTGGCATAGTGGTCCAGTACTTTTTGGAGTTCCGATCCATTGTTTCCGGCAAGTTGCAGCACTCGATCGAGCCGGGAGGTCGCTTCCCGGCAGGAATGTAGGAGTATTACTAAGAGCAGGTAAAAAATAAGGCGCACGGTCTGTTTTTGTTTGCAGGTTAATATTATAATGCAAATGTATTTAATTTATTCAAGAATGATTATTGAAAATATTATTTATCTTTGTTGAGAACCAAATAAAGAAAAGGTCATGAAAAGGGTATTTATTTTTTACGGTTTCCTTGTTGGTACTGGGAAGGTTTAGCAAGAGTTAACGCTCAGGAAAAGGAGACGCTGGTAAAAGTTGGGGATGATGTTCCCTGAATTTGTCGTGGAGATGTTTGATGGACAAAAGATCAATATTAAGGATTTAAAGGGAAGATAGTATTAATTAATTTCTGGGCCACGTGGTGTCCTCCTTGTCAAGAGGAGTTGAAGCGGGTACAAAAGGAGATCGTGACCGTTTTAAAGGGAAAGATTTCGTGTTTTTAGCGATTTCCCGCGAGGAAAGTAAGGAGCAGGTGAAGAAGTTTCGAGAAAGAAATGGTTACACCTTCCCTGATGGGACTTGATCCGGAACGTAAGATTTATTCCAAGTTTGCCACGGCGACGATTCCGAGAAATTTTATCATCGATAAGAAGGGAAAGATCGTGGAGATTGAGGTCGGTTATACTAAGGAGGCTTTGCGAAGATAATCGAAAATTGGAGAGATTGCTAAAGTAGGAATTTTGATTGATGCATTTTTAATGGCTCTCGTACTGACTTATAATAATAATTTGTTAGTACGAGAGTTTTTCTTGTTACGTAGAAGTGTAAGTGGGTGGGGCTTGATTAAAATGCTTTAAGGAAAGATTGGAATTCTTTTGAGAGGAAGTGGCATATTATTCGTTAAATGTAATATCTTTGTCTTTGAATATAAATAAAGGATCGTTTATTGCGCCTCTCTAAATAGTGCTATTTTTAACATTTTATTCATATCCTCAAAAGTACAACTAGATATAAAAAGCTCATACATCAAAAGTCATCCTTGTAAATAATAAATGCAATAAACGATCGTTTTTGTTATCAAGGATGCAAAAAATAGAGAAGATAAATATGCGAAAACAGGAGGTGTTTGATAGCTATTTCCGACGTTATTATCAAACACTTTGTTACTTTGCATTTAACTATCTAAAAAGTGCAGGATGAGGCGGAAGATGTGGTACAAGAGGTGTTTATAAAACTTTTGAACTGGGATGAAAGTTTTGATAACGAGGAACATTTGAAACATTATCTTTATAAGGCTGTCCGTAATAGTTGTTTGAACCAAATAAAAATGACGGGGATTCGTGCTGATATATTGGAATCTATTCAAAAGAATACCCCGGAAGACGAGAACAATTTTTCGTAAATGTGGTGCGAGCAGAGGTCTATCAAGAGATCATGGGAGCAATTCACGACTTACCTACAGAATGTGGAAGGATTTTAAATTAGCTTATGTGGAAGGTTTTAGTAATGATGAAATTGCCACCCAACTTTCAATTAGTGTAAATACCGTGAAGGCTCAAAAGAATAAGGCGAAAATTCAATTGCGGGAAAAGTTAAAAGGGGTGTATCCAGTGTTGTTATTTTTTATTTTAAATAACGTCTTATGGTCTGAGTATATCGATAGATAAAATTTCTAAAAAATAAATTGTTGCTTTTAGCATACCGGAAAGGGAAAGAAGGGAAAATCATGGGTAGAATGGCGCACAAACTTGGAGCGGGTGGGAAAGTACTTGGAGTTGTTCGTGCATATTCCCGAGTTTTCTGCTATGAATATAATGTATAAAAAGTAATTTGTTATCACAACGGGGGACACAATCGTATACAATTGTGTTACTGGAAGCTAGATATGAGATTTCTATCAATACTTCTGATTACGGGTGGATTTCTTTGGGTGAGTATGAGAGTACCTCCGGAGAGTGTGTTGTCATGTTACATGATACAGGAGATTCGAATCATATTATTATCGGGGATGCGGTAAAATGGGTGTACGTGGGAGAGTGATGATGGATAAAAATGTATAATTTGAAATGATGAAATAAAATTATTGGTGTTGATTCTATGTGTAGAGAGACGATTTGTCAATTAAAATTAGCTTTTGGTATGAGTACTAGTGATATGTAATAATCGCTAATTAATGATGTTGAAAAAAATAGATCAACTCAAAATAAATGTAGTGAGATTTTATGAAAAAAGTTGAGTTTTTGCGTAATCCTTTTTTAAAGTTATTTGTAATAGGGGAAATTTTACAAGAGAGATGAAGAATCCATTTGAATTTACAAAAGAGTTATTGCGGTATACCTGAGGAGAACTTTCTAAGGAAGAGGAGAAAGGGATAGAGCAGGTGTTGTCGGAAGTGGAGGGAATGAATACATTGGTGGGGGAACTAAAGGATAAGAACCGAATCGAGCATGAAATGCATGTTATTGCGAAGGTTTGATACGGAAAGGGCTTTAGGTAAAGTGAAAAATAGAAAACAGGTAAAAAGAAGAGGAATATTACCTTGGATTGCGGCAGCGTCTGTTGTGGTAATTGCAGGAGTTTCTGCTTGGATATTGTTAAGCCAAGAACCGGATGTACACAATTTGTCCTGTAGCAGAAAAATTTGAAGCCGGGTAAGGCTGTTGTGACATTAGAGATGGCATCCGGATTGAAATATCGTTTGGATACATTATCTTCTGTTGTTCGTAATAATCGGGTAAATGTTGCTTTTGATAATAATGATAGAGTACTGAAAATAAAAGAGCAAGATTCTTTAGCAGATGGTGCTACAAAAGAAATTGGGTATAACACGGTCAATGTACCATATGGAGGAACGTATACGGTGGAATTGTGTGATGGAACGAAGGTATACTTGAATTCGGGAACTACATTGGAATTTCCTTCTCGGTTTGACGGAAAAGTTCGCAGTGTAATTTTGAAAGGAGAGGCATATTTTGATGTAGCTCGAAATGTAAGTAAACCGTTTGTCGTGGAGGTGGATGAGATGAAAGTGAAGGTGTTGGGTACATCTTTTAACGTGAAATCGTATGTTGATGAACCAGGGGTTTTACACGACATTAGTAGGGTAGTGTCGCTATTCTTCGGGATGGGCAACCGGAGAAGAAGATCAAACCGGGAGAACAAGCTTATTATAATAAGGGTGTCGGAACCTTGAGTATTGCTGAAGTTGATGTCAATGAATTCACGTCTTGGAAGGATGGGTTGTTTTATTTCAAAGACATTGCTTTTAGAAGAAATTTTGAGAATCGTCTCAAGATGGTACGATTTGGAAGTATTTTACATGAATCAGGGAGCGAAGAGTGTGATATACAGTGGTAAATTGCCAATGTATTCTTCTGTGGAGGATGTGTTGCGGAAGTTCGAGATATCCGGAGATGTACGTTTTGAACTGAAAGGTAGAACTTTAACAGTTTTTGATAAATAAAAACGGGATTGGGCAATCCCGTTTTGTATACCCGCTCGTTGGGCGACGAGCAGAATAAATGTTTAATTTAATTGAATTACAAATCTATGAAAAAAATTGGGATTTGTTGCTGAATTTTTTGGCAATATCGGAAATCTAAATTTTTTGCGCATGAAAATCTCGATGATTTTATTATTGGTGGGGGTGATGCACCTTTCCGCTAATACGTTTTCACAAACAAAAGTGTCGTTGAATATGAAAGATGCAACAGTGCAGGAGGTATTTTCCAATTTGGAAAAGATGACGAACTATACCTTCCTTTATAAGTTGGATCTTGTTAATAAATGTGGTAAAGTTGACATTGATGCAACGGACAAGGATTTTAACCAGTTGTTGGATGATTTATTGCGTCCTTTGGGATTGTTTTTTAAGATAGACGATCGGGTTGTGGTGATTACTGTTCGGGAAGAGGACGAAAAAAGGACATGGTAATTATTAAAGGTATAGTGAAAGATGAGAAGGGACAATCGCTTCCTGAGTAACCATTGTATTAAAGGGTACGAGTGTTGGGGTTGCTTCTGATATGGAAGGTAAATTTACTTTAAGTGCCCCTAAGCAAGAAAATCTGAAGTTGTTATTTTCTTTTGTCGGAATGAAAACTAAAGAGATTGTTTGGAAGGGGAGAAAATGCTGAATGTGGTGCTGGAGGAAGATTCAAAACAAATGGAGGAGGTTGTGGTTACGGGGTATCAAACTGTGAATAGACGGATATGGTCGGTTCCTATACGACAGTGAGAGCTGACGATATTCTTATGCCCGCATACACATCAATAGATAAGATAGTTACAAGGTCAGGTTGCCGGTATGGTTGTAATGAACACCAGTTCGCGCGTTGGTACTAGTCCTAAAATTAAGATTCGCGGAACAACTACTATTTTGGGTAACCAAGCTCCGATTTGGGTCGTTGACGGTATTATTCAGGAGGATCCAATAGAATTGGATGCTACCACCTATAAAACCCAAGATTTAGAAACGATTATTGGTAGTAAGGTATCTTGGTTAAATCCAATGGATATAGAGACAATTACGGTGTTAAAAGATGCATCGGCAACAGCTATTTACGGTTCGAAGGCTTCCAACAGGGTAATTGTGATCACGACGAAAAAGGTAAGACAGATCGGTTAACCATTAATTATAGCGGGAATGTATCCATAAATTCGAAAACCGAACTATGGACAATTCAATTACATGAACTCTCAGGAAAGAATTGTTTTTTCTCAGGAGGCGTTTAATGCACGGGAGCTTTTTTATCAGCAAGTGCCGTTAATGCAACCTTATACTTATGAAGGTGCTATGCAAAATGTATTTACAAGGGAGAACTTAGCCATGATGAATTTAATCAACGGAAAGCGTATCTTGAGACAATAAATACGGATTGGTTTGATTTGTTAACCCAGTCTGCCGTAGAGTCAAAATCATAATGTAAGTGTGTCCGGAGGATCTGAGAAAGTTACGTATAATGTTTCTGCCGGGTATAGTAACTCACTTGGTCAAGAAATTGGAAATAGTAGCGAGAAATTGACGGGAAGGTTGTCGGTTGATATCCGATTGAGAGAAAATTTGCGGCTTAATGTAACCATGAATGGGAATACTGGTACGAATAAAGCATTTGGAGAGGGAGTGAACCCTATGGGGTATGCGACAAGTACAAGTAGGGGCTATTCCTGCATATGATGAAAATGGTGATCCTTTGTTTTATAGAGAACGAGTATCAGGGTATATTTATAATAGTAAGGTGACTTCGTTGGGATATAATTTTATGAATGAGCGGGATAATAGTGGTTCAAAAGTTGAAAACACGTATTTTTCTTCTTCATTAAATTTCAGTTGGGATATAGTGGATTGGTTAAGATATGAATTTAGTGGAGGGTATACGCGTAGTCAGACGAATAATGAATCGTGGAGTTTGGAAAAAAACCTTTAAAATTGCTCGTGAATATAGAGGATATGATTATAATACGGTAGATCCGGGGAGTGCTGAGTTTAAGGCAGCTATAATGCCCCTTCGGAGGGGAACTGTTTACCTCTGATGCATTGCAAAAGTTCCTATAATATTCAGAATAAGTTGCTTATGTCAAAAAACATTTGATGAAAATCATCGTCTGAATGTGATGTTAGAATGGAAATTCGTTCTTCTAGGGTAAAGAATAATTCCAACACGGTTTACGGGTATGCTCCCGATCGAGGAGAAAAGATTATAAAACCGACTTATCCGGGTGATATTGTCCCTATTACAGGTAGTGTGGATGAAAATTGGGGTGTTTTCGAAAATTTATATAATAACCGATGGAATCGAACTAAAAGACGGATAATTACCTGTCATTCTTTGCGACCATGGCTTACTCTTTGAAAAATCGTTACGTATTTAATTTCTCGATTCGTAATGATGCTTCAAATCGTTTTGGGCAAGATGTTAATCATCGTATTGATCCGACTTATTCATTCGGGTTATCATGGAGAGTGATGGAAGAGCCTTTCTTCTCAAATGTGAGTGCGTGGTTGAACGCTCTGAATTTACGGCTAACTTACGGAATTCAAGGAAATGCTCTTACGCGTGTGGGACCGGATCTAATGCTTACTCAAGGTTCCGTTGTAAACATTTATAATCAATTTGAATCAATGATTTCATCTATACCCAATCCTGATTTGTCTTGGGAGAAGACCCATACATTTGATTTAGGAGTTGATTTCGAGTTATTCAAGATGTTCACAATGACTTTTGATTATTATTGGAGAAGTTCTAATGCTGTTGTTTCTCAAGATATAGCTTACGAGTATGGAGTTTCAACGATGAAATTAAATGGAGGAAAAATACAGAATAGTGGTGTGGAATTTACTGTTAGTTTTACTCCAATACAACGTAAGGATTGGGCTTTGAGTGTTTCATTAAATTCCTCTAAAACTGGAATGAAGCTAAGAGTCAGCAATATGCGGCCAAGAGGGGTGAGATGTTAGCAGGGTCAAGTGAGAAAATATTGAAAAAGGGTTATCCGTTAAGCGGTTTCTGGTCATATTCTTTTGCAGGATTGAGCCCGGAAGATGGTAGGCCTTTATTTAATTATTTGGATGTTTCGGAAGAAGAAAGAGATTCTAATATTGATCCGTCCACTTTTTTGGTCTATTCTGGAGAGGCTGAACCGGCTTTTACAGGAGGATTGAACTTGAGCTTACGGTATAAGAATTTATCTTTATCTTCAAGCTTTGCCTTGTTGTTGGGAGCTAAGAAACGTTTACAGTCTCCGTATGAGTCTTTTAGTTATGGAGTTTATATCCCAAGTGAAACGTCTAATTTAAGCAAAGGATTTGAATAAAAGATGGAAAAAACCAGGAGATGAGGAACATACGATTATACCGGGATTTGTGAAGACATCGCTTTATTCCCTTACCTTGCCGGATAAGGCTATAGTAAATTGGATGGATGTTTGGGCTCAATCGGATGTTATGGTTGTTGATGCCTCTTTCTTCAGATGTCGTCAAATTACATTGTCTTGGAATATGGGACAGGAATTTTGTAAAAAATAGGAATAAAGAGTTTGGGTTTAAGTGCTAGTGTTGATAATGTATTTGTGATTGCAAGTAAGCGTTTTAATGGATTTGATCCAGAACTGGGGGATAGTGTACAACCTAAGAATTATTCGTTCGGAATAAACGTTGGATTTTAAAATGTAATAAGATGAAATATTTGTTGCTTGTTATTGTTGTGGGATTATTTTTTTCGTGTTCTGATTTTTTGGAACCTAAATCTCAAAGTGAATATATACCTCAAGATGCAGTTTCTCTGAACGAGATGCTTTTGGGAGAGGCTTATCCGCAAGCGGGAGACCCTGCTGCAATGCTGGATATTCTTTCAATGTTGGATGACGATATTTGTTGTACGGACACAACGGGAGGAAGTGTAAGTCTTAATGATGATCGTAATTATATTGCTTTGAAGGCGGTATTTTCTTGGCAACCAGATTTTTTGGAAAACAATGCAGGAAAATTCGAATTACTATAAAAAATTATTGGGAAACTTTTTATCAATTCATTTTGGGAGCTAATGCAGCGTTGGATTATATTGATGATGTAAGCGGAACTGTCGAAGAGAAAAATTTAGTGAAGGCTCAAGCTTATGCTTTACGGGCATTTTATTATTTCCAATTGGTAAATCTTTTCGGGGAACCTTATAATTATAATAAAGATGCTTTAGGAGTTCCCTTGAAGTTAACGAGTGCGATGGAAAATAAAGAGATACCGAGAAATATGGTAAAAGAAGTGTATGATCAGATTTTAAAAGATTTGACTGAAGCTGAAAATATATATGAATCCTTACCGGAAAATATGCAATTCCGCAGAGATTATAGAACAAACCTTCCCATGGTACAATTGTTAAGGTCAAGGGTACTTTTATATATGGAAGATTGGAAAAATGCAGCTATTTATGCTCAAAAGTAATAAATAACGAAAATTTTTCTTTGATAGATTTAAAGTCTTTACCGGCAAAGACCGAGAAACAGCCATATTATAATTTTATTTCGATGGAGTCTTCTTCTGAATGCATATGGGTTTTTGGGAGTATAAATAGTTATTTAAATTTCCTTGATGCGAGTTTGAATGTTTTGGAAGATCCGTCAAATCCATTAGGAGATTCTAAATATACTTATAAACAATTTAATGCCTCACCAGAGTTATTGACGGCTTATGTGGAAGAAGATCTAAGGAAAGAAAATTATATTTTGAAGGGTAGGAATAAAGAAAACTCTATAATTTATCCTGATGGATATTATCCCTATGGGAAATTTGCCATAAGTTCGGAATATGCAGCAGTTAGTGGAAATGATTTTGCTTATGCATTTCGTTTATCGGAGGTTTATTTAAATCTGGCAGAAGCTGCAGCGAATGATAATGATCCGAAGACAGCCTTGGATGCATTGAATACACTACGTTCCTATCGATTTGAAGAAGGTGTTGAGGAAATTTCGGGACTTACCGGCACTGCTCTAGTTGAACGGATACGTTTGGAGCGTCGTTTGGAATTATGCTATGAAGGTCATCGTTGGTTTGATTTACGTCGTTATGGAATGCCCTCTTTCTCTAGAACATGGAAAGTGGGTGGAGTTGCTGTTCAAACTTATCAACTGCTAGAGAAAGATCCGGCTTATACGTTACCTATTCCGCAAGAAGTCTTGGATAGAAATAGAAATTTAATACAGAATAAGTTAGCTAATCCTAGATAGAGAAAGAATTTAAAGGTGTAAAATTATGAATTGGAAAAAATATATTGATATTGGCTTTGTTTGTAACGGTTCTTTTCGGCTGTTATGATGAAGATAAGATTGTTCCTTTGGAACCCGGGGAAGGTATGGTACGATATGAATTCCCTCAAGGTGAAAATGCCTGGGATCAGGATATTGTTGAAATTAGCGAACAATTTGGTGTATATTTAATTTATAAAGATTATAAAGAGGGTGATTTTAACCGTTCTTGGACAGGAAGCGGAATGGGGGGTGTTTTGTATTATGGTGATGATTTGACAGATGAGCAGGCTGAATTTTCAACTAATTTTATGAAGAATCATATATTTGCTCATTTGAATAAAGCTATGGTAAATAAGGTGTTGCCAATGTATTGGTATATGGTTTATGATTACCATAATTCTTCTGAACTTTTTCCAGGGATGGCTTTTAAGGTTGCTCACCGTTTTTATGATGAAGGATTGGACTTTTGGGGAGTATGTTTATTTTATGGGGATCCGTGTCCTTTGACAGGAGAGGCAATCGAAACTCCGGAAACCCCGGAGGAATTTAGAGTTCGGCGTTGTGAAATTTTAGGGAATATCTTTCAAAAATCTTTTGACAAAGGTAATTTTGTAATACCGACAGGTTTTGCTGATGGGATTGATTACAAAACAGAAGTTTTATATAGGGATGCAGACAGGCTAGATGAGAATTACTATATAATGCTTTGGATTTCCGGGCATTATGAGCCCTTCTTTTGAAGATTTTAGTCCTGTTGAGAGAAATCCCACACCTTTAAATCAGCATTTCATGGAGTATATAAAATTGCTATGCGCTATACAAAAGCTGAGTATGAAGAAATGTGGCCTTCTGCAACTTATAAATTGATTCATGAGAAACGGAAGTTTGTGATTGATTATATAAAAACACGTATAATGTTGATCTTGAAAAAATTGCGGAGTTGATAGGAGAGTAGAAAAGAACGTTTAAGATTGTTCCTAAGTGTCGTTTGAACTTTAGGAACAATCTCATGAATAAGAAAGTAAAGTTTATGCTGAGATTGAGTCTGATATTAATTCTACTTCTTGAAGGATATTGGGAACTTGGGGCGCAGGTTGGAGTGAAAATATCCGGAAAGATTCGAATATTGGAACCTACAACAATAAAAGTGGAGACGATCACGGGAGAATTATTGCTCTCTACTGAGGTTGGCCTCAATGGAGAATTTTCCATCGGTCCTAAGGAGATTGTTCCAGATGTGTATTTCATTTGTTTCGGAGAGACCAGACAGCCTGTTTATTTAACGAATAACCAAGTGACGGTGAAGGGATTTTATAATTGTCGGGATGTGAAGAGCAGTTCGTTGGAGTTTACCGGAATTGACGCTTATTACGAGTTGTTGAAGTGGTTGCCGAAAGAAGAATTTTCGCAAGATAAGACTATTGATCCGGCGGTGAAAGAAAAGTTGGAAGGAAATATGTATAGTGCTTTGGCTTATATTGCAAATATGTCTACTTACGAGCCGAATAAACTTTTACTGGATTGTATGTCGGAAGAGGCCTTGAAGACAGCTTCAGGCAAGTGGTTGAAACATCGGTCCGATAGCTTGTATCATTATTCGATCGGGGCTCCGGCGTATAATTTTACTTTTCAAGATGCTCATGGTAAAAAATTGAGTTTGAGTGATTTCAGGGGAAAATTGGTGTTGGTGGATTTTTGGGCATCATGGTGCGGACCGTGTCGTCACGAGATGAAGAATTTGTTGCCAATATATAATGAACTGAAGGGGATGATCTGGAATTCATTAGCATATCTTTGGATTCGAAAGAAGAGAACTGGAGAAAGATGTTGGAAGAAGAGAAATTACCTTGGGTAATGTTATGGGATGAGGAAGGATTCGTGATTGGTAATGAGCCTAATAAAATTCAACGGGCATACGGTTTTTATAGTATTCCTTTCATTGTTCTGATTGATAAAGATGGACGTTTACTGGCAAAAGATTTGCGGGGGTGAACGTGTAAAAGAAGAAATTCTGAAAGCTAGGGCTGATTATAATTTATAAGATTTGAGATTGACAATTTGTAATTAGGGATTAACGACGGTTTTAACAGGTCGTTCGGTAATGTATTGTAAAAATAAAACTGTAAAGTATGAAAAAAAGTATTTTTGTTATTAGTGGCCAGTGCGTGTATTAGTGTTGTGGAGGCCCAGTTAGTGAAACAGAACGGACAAGGAGAAAAGAAACAGTCTGATTTGGATTGGTATAATTGTTCTTTTGATAAAGATGGTGTGTATGGAGCCGAGGTGAATAAAGCGTATGATTTTCTGAAAGGGAAAAAAGATGAAAAAAGACCCGTGGTTGCCTTGATCGGTTCGGGAATTGATGTTGAACACGAGGATATAAAGCAGGCAATCTGGAGTAACCCGAAGGAAAAAGTTGACGGAAAGGATAATGATAAAAACGGTTTGGTAGATGATGTGAACGGCTGGAATTTTTAGGCGGGAAGGATGGACAGGTAATGGAGAGTACGATGCGGGAAGGTGACCGGGAATTTTTACGTTTGAAAGATAAATATGCCGATTATATTTTTGATGGAAAAATTACAATAAGGTTATTGATGGAAAGTTGACTAAAGTAGCTGATCCTGAAAATATAGAGGAATATAATTATTATCGAAATCAAGTGTTGGCAGAATCACCTATGGCTAGTACCTATGCGGGATGGCAACTTGGTTATGTGATAAAAAGATTATGCTCAGAAATTTGATCAGATGATGAAGGAGCGTTTCCAGGAAAAGAGTTGACGCAAGCAGAGTTTGGAATTTGCTATGATCCGAAAGCTCCTCGTGATTCGTTGTCGGAAGTGGCATTTATGGTATGTGTCATGGGATTCAGTATTTACGAGACAGATAAGTGGGAAACAGTTTATGCTGGTATTAAGAATGGAACCCAAATTGAACAGTCTAAAAAAAAGATTATGAAGCAAAAGTAAAACAGTTTGGTGCTGACGGTCGGAAAGAAATTGTCGGTGATAATTATCTGGATATAAATGATTGCAAGTATGGAAATAACGTGTTGCTGACAGCAGATGCCGCTGTTGGTACGATGGAAGCTGGCGTTATCGCAGCCAAGAGAGAAAACGGATTAGGGGGGGTAATGGAATCATGGATGAGGCTGAGATCATGACTTTAAGAGTGGCTGCTAATGGTGAACCGTATTTGAAGGATATCGCTTTAGCTATTCGGTATGCGGTAGATCATGATGCGGATATTATCATGTTGCCTGTCCAAAATACACTTTAGCCTGAAGATCAGAAAAAATGGATTAGTGAGGCATTGGAATATGCTGAGAGTAAAGGGTGTGTTCGTTGTGACCCCGGCTTGGGAGGCAGCACAGGATTTGTCAGTCGTAACTTATTATCCGAATCGGTGGATGACAGGTAAAAAAGAATTAACAAATTTAATGGTGGTTTGTTCTTCTGATAAAAATGGAAATCCCTCAATGAATTCTAATTATGGAGCTAAAGAAGTAGATTTGTATGCCCCGGGGATGGAAATTTATTCTACTTACACGGGAGATACTTATCAGAATGGAACCGGTCTAGGATTAGCAGCTGCCACGACGGTTGGTGTTGCTGCTCTAATCAAAGCTTATTATCCTCATCTTACAGGCACACAAATTCGGAACATACTTTTGGAAACGGTTACTTCTAGAAAAGATGCAGAGGTTGAAAAGGGTATTGTGGTGGATGGAAAACCGACGCAGGATTTGTTCTTGTTTGGTGATTTGTGCCTTTCCGGTGGTATTATTAATGCTTATCAGGCAGTGGTTGCAGCTGATAAAATTGCTAAATAACGGGAATATGAAAGTAGGTTTTGTTTTCGGTTTACTGTTGTTTTTACTTGTTGTGCCACTTTCGGCACAACAAGTAAAAAGCGTGATCCCTTATCGTATGGTGGGGAAAAGATGATTGTGGATATGACTATAAATGGACAGGTTCGTTCATTTATATTTGATACGGGAGGGCAGATGGCTTTAACCGGAGAACTTTGCAATGAGTTGAATATTCCGGTTGTGGATTCAGTAAAGATAACAGATGTGAACGGGAAAGAAGTTGGATTACCTAGGGTGGTTGTTTCAGTTTATTGACCTTGGATGGGCAAATTAATTTCTCGGGTGTTCCGGCAATGAAGTTAGCCACGCCTTCTCCTTTTGAATGTTTCCATGCTGACGGGTTGATTGGTAGTGATTTGCTTAAAGATTTGATAGTTGAGATTGATAGTAAAACAAAAACGATAACGGTGACTTCCGCAGAAAAGGCTTCGAATGTTTCTTTACGGAAAATGCTTCCGTTTTCGGGGAAAAGGTTTTATGCCGATTATAACTTTACAAGCTGGTGCCGGAAATAGTTTGATCGCCTTGTTTGATACAGGATGTCCCGGTTTCCTATCTTTGAAAGATACCGATTATGAAAATTTACGTTCTGGCGGAGCTTTTCAAATGATGAGTGAAGGGGTTGGGGAGGATCGATAGGAGTGGGAGGGATGACGGAATCAGAACTTTCGTATCGGGTAGAATTTCCGCTTTTATCGGTTGGACCGACGAAGTTTAAGCAAGTAACTGCAGAGACGTCTACTCCACCTTATACATTATTAGGAGTGAAGTTGTTGGGGTATGGTAAGGTTACTATTGATTACCCTCGCAGACGTTGGTATTTTGAGGCTTACGAACAAGAGTTTGATTTAGCCGGTAAGTATTATAATGTGAAATTTGCAAGTGAAAGACGGGGATTTGGTTGTCGCAACGGTATGGTCAGCCATGAAGGGTGTTGTTGAAGTCGGAGATAAGGTATTGAAAATTAATGGTAAACCTGTGGGGAAATATGATTTTTGTGAGAGTATTGTTTCAGGAATACCAGAGCTGAAAGCGAAGAAAAAACAAGTTGACGATTCAAACTAAACAAGGGGAAAAAGTAATTGTATATCAAAAAAGAATAAGCGTATGTTGAATATGAAATTCAAGGTGTTCCTTTGTGGTATTTTCACGCTTGCTTTTATGTCTGGTTATGCTCAGCAACAACCGGCAAAACGAGTTTTGTGATACGATTCATTATGAATTTATTCAAGATAAAATCGTTATCCCGGTAGTTGTGAACAGGGTAAAGGTCAAGTATATCGTGGATACAGGGGGACAGACAGGTACGGATTGGGAACACGTGAAAGCCATGGGAGGTGTTGCAACCGGGGCTTCTAATGCAATTTCAGACCATAATGATAAGAAGCAACTTTATCAGATGGCGAAAGTTAAGAATGTGCAGTTGAGTCCAAATTATATGTTGGCTGAGATGAAAACGATGGTATTGCCTGTCATCGGTAGTTTTAAGAGTATCGGGGTTGTTGGAATTTTAGGTGGGGATGCTTTTGCTCAGTCTGTGGTTACTTTTGATGCACGGGAGCAAATTATGGTTATAAATTATCCTTATCGTCCGGATCGTTTGAAGTTAACGGATGGGGTAGAGATGTTTCCGGGGAGTACACATCATTCTATTATAAACATGAATTTGGGTGGGGTTGAAAAACAAGTATTGTTTGATACGGGAGCAGAAGGGTTTCTTATGTTGACGGCAAATGATTTTAAAGATATAGAAGCTGCGGGTAAAGGAGAAAAGACGGCTCATGGGTTTGGGATTAATGGTGTAGGATTAGAAGGCCTGAGTCTTCCGGTGGATATGAACAAGGTTAACGTGAAAGAGATGACTGTTTTAGGCAAAAAGTTCACCAATGCTGGGAGCGTTATTTCCGACAAATCGACGACTCTTGTTGGGGTTGATTTACTGCAATACGGAAAAGTTGTTATTGACTATATGAGGAATCGATTCTATTTTTTCCCCTTTGATTCGGAAATTGCAGATATGGGTGGAGCTCCTAAAACTTGGAATGTAAGTATCTTACCGGCTAACGAACGTTTTGAGATCACTACCGTATGGGATAGTATGAAAGATGTTGTGAATTTTGGAGATCAAGTCGTTGATATTAATGGAACGGATATAACAAAATTTCCGATGAGTCAATCGGCAGTTGACAGTGTTATGAATGCCATAAAAAGAGAATGTGGGGTATATTGTTGTATTGAAGGATGGGCAAAAAAAGAAGATAGAGATTAGAAAAGAGTAAGAACGTTTACAACGTTATGATTTACGATTATGATTAGGGAAAAAATAATAATGGTTTTGAGTTTATGTTTACTGACCCTGGGAACATGGGCTCAAGTAAAGAACACCTCCGTGGAGGTGAAGGATTACCGAGAGGTGGATGGAAAGATTATATTAGAAATGGTTGTAAATGGGGTAATCGCTGATTTCGTGTTAGATTTGGCCGGGCATAATGCAATATTACCGGAGTATGTGGAAAAATTGAAAATAGATCCCAATGTTCCCGGAGATTTTCGTTATGATACATTTCAGTATAAAAAAGTTCCGGTAGAAAAGTCTGTGAAGATTGGAAGTATCTCTTTTGTAAATAGTGTATTTGGGAATGAGGTGGCTGCATTTGTGTTGAAAGATGAACCTTATTTGCGGAAGTTGGGTGTTGCTGGGGTGGTTGGTAGTTCTCTGTTTAATAATGTTGTATTGACAATCGATTCCAAGCGGAAGAAAATAACGATGAGTAATCCTTATCGCCCCTTCTTATATGAAATTGGATCATCGTTCCAATATGGATTTGATCCCGGCTTCAGGTATCGTTTGTCCTGTTGTGCTAGATGGAGTAACTTATTCTTTATTATTGGATACATGGAATAACGAGATGATTACTTTGAATGCGTCAGATTTTGCCAAGTTAAATGGTAAGGATGGGGGAAATGTAAAGGTTAGTGAAGGATATGCGTCTGCGGAAATAGCAGCAAAGTAAAGTTGTAGGTGCATGCCATTTCGTGAAAGGTGATTTTCGGACATTACTGTTGCTGAAAATGGATCATTACCTCGTTCTGTTATCGGGAATGAAATTTTGAAACAAGGTATACTTTCTATTGATTACAGGGAAAAGAAAAGTGTATTTTCAGCCATTTGATTTAGCCGAGGTGAAGGATGAAGTGATAGGTGCTGACGAGGTAAAAGTGGAATCCGGTAAATTGAATTCGATTACTAGGGAATATTTTTAGAACATGTGTATGATTATCGGAAAAGTTCGGAATTCGTGTTTAAAGGAGACAAACCGGTTGTGATTGATTTCTGGGCAACTTGGTGTGGTCCTTGCATGCGTTTGATTCGGAATTGAGAAAATGGCTGAAAAGTATAAAGATCAAGTGATATTTCTGAAAGTAAATGCTGATAAAGAGAAAGAGTTGTGGGATGTTTAATGTTGTTGCTTTACCGACCGTGTTCTTTATACCCGTGAATGGGAAACCGATTGTGGAGATGGGGGCTACTCCGGAGAAATACGTGGAGATCATAGAGAAACAGTTGCTAAAGAAATAATTAATAACAATAGATAATGAAAATAGCAGGAATTATATTTTTGTTGTTCGTGTCTTTAAGTGGAATGGCACAACAAGTTGAATCACAAAAAGAGTACGTGATAAAAGCGTGGAATGAGTTCCAACTTCCGGAAAAAGGAGCGATCAAAGCAATCTTAGCTCAGCGGGATCAGATTACACGTTACCTAAAAGCAAATAATGCAGCTGTAGAGGCCGAACAGGAGAATGGTGCGCAGGCAATTCGCCGGGCTGCTGATCTGTATGATGAAGGAAAAGATGTTCAATTAAAATCTTCCGAGATTAAAAAGCTATTGAAAAGGAGTGGATTTATCGACGAAAGAGTTTGTGAACTGTACTAGTTTGGAATATGTGATTGAGGATTATTTCGGACTGAAAGCTGTTGCTGAAGGTGCTCCCGTGGATCAAGCTTGGGGAGTATGTGGTTTAATACTACGGTGGAAACGATTGGTAATAAATATGATTATCAGAGATACTGTCAGATTCTTGAATTGAATAATCCGGAGTTGTCGTTAGCTTATTTGTCATGCCTGAGATCAGTTTTCCGTTATAACGGATACACGAAAGGTTTGGATGAGATTCGTCCGTTATTTGATAAAAATATGCCGGAAGGAGCATTAAAGGATGAGATTAATGGATTGTACAAGAGTTACGAACACTTGAAGCAAGGAAATGTAGCTCCGGCATTTACATTGAAAGATTTTAGGGGTAAAGAACATTCTTTATCAGATTACAAAGGGTAAAGTTTTAGTGATTGATGTGTGGGCAACCTGGTGTGGAGGATGTATTGCTAAACTACCCAAGTACATGGAAATGGCTGGAAAATATAAGGATCGTGATGATATTGTCTTTATTACCATTTCAATAGATGATAAAGGGGCTTATAATAGCTGGAAGTATGCATTACCTCGTTTGAAACTGATGGGTATGACAAATTTGTTGGCTTCAAAGGAGAGTGTACCTTTTCAGAAAGACTATAATATTACAGGGATACCTCGTTATTTCTTGATTGATAAAGAAGGAAAAATTGTTTCCGTCTATGCTCCGACCCGGTAAGGATTTTGAGGCGTTGATTGATATGACCTTGCAAAAATAATAACGAACAAAAATAGTAACTGGTATGAAAAAATTGTATGGTTTGTGTTTTTGTGTTGTATCATGGTAGGGCAAACCCGTTTGGGCTCAGAATAGAGTAAACCGAACAGCAAAAAGTCGAGTATGATAAAGGTAATCGAGACCAAAAGTTCCTAAAAGAATATATCGAGGCGTTAAAGGCTGACGGGCAGACGGAAATATTGAATGGTGTGGTGGATGAGTATTTAATGGTATTACCATTAAATGAGCGTTACTCCGGTGGAAATTTATCGGATTTCGTGGAATATATAACTCACATGAATACGAAAACCATTGTCGATATTATTGAAAATTGGGACAAAATTTCTTTCACGGAAGAACAGGCTGATAAAATTGTGGAGAAAATAGATCATGTCTGTAAAATGGATTTGTTTCAAGTGATTATGAAGGAACGTGAAGATGAAAGGTCCCATTATGGATTGTAGTTCCCTACAAACAGCTTTAAGGAAGTCTGGTATTCCGGTTTCTAATGTAAGACGGCAAACCATTGAAATGTGGCAATACTGGCAGGTTAAGGATATAACGGGTATGATTGGTGCTTTTGAAAATATGTTTGTTGAATCGGAAGCTTCCCAAAAGAAAAGGCTGGTAATGGCGTGCTTGATTTGGAAACGATGTTTGATGGGGTAATTCTTGGAAGTATGGTGAATTATATCTTGAAGAGAGTAATTTAGAGCAATGTACCAAAATTCTTGATATCATGAATCTGGTTGTTGAGAAGAATGATAATAGTACCTTTGTTGACATGATTGCCAAATGGAAGGATAATTTTGAGGGAAAAAGATGATGATAGAGATGGGCGAAGAATAAGTGTTGAGGATTGGGTAAAATTAAAATGAATGAGTTATGAGATTATTTATTGCTTTTTAGTAATTTGTTGCGTGGGTTGTTCTCAATCATCACGTTATCAATTTAGTCTGAAAGGAAACATCGAGGGAGTGAAATATGGTACCGTTTTCTTGATGACTCGGGAGATAGTTCGATAGTTTTATACAAGACTGATTTGGAGGGGGGAAATTTGAGTTGAAGGGAGAATTGGATGAACCTAGACAAGTTATATTGAAAGTGAACCGACGTCAGACTTATTTCTTTATGGATGGTACGAATATGGAAATTTATTGCCCTTATTCGGCGTTAAGTGATAAGCATATAAAAGGGTCTCCGGCAAATAATTTAGCTGCAGAATATGACAAACTTGCCCAAGAGGGATATTACAAAGAATTTAATCAATTGATTAATGAGTATAAAGGGTTGCAGGATGCGGGTGATCAAAAGCAGCAGATGAAAAAATGACTCAAGCACTAAAATGGATGATAAACGTTTTGAATTGACCCGTAATTTTGTTAAACAACATCCGGATAACATGTATTCTGCCTATATTTCGGGAATTGTGAAAGAAGAAAGTTACGAGAAGGGAAAGGAGTTGTATGACTTGCTTACTCCCAAAATTCAAGCTTCATTCTATGGGCGTTTGTTGAAACAACAGACAGAGGCGTTGGCTGTTTCTGCATTAGGTGTTCCTTGTCCGGATTTCACGGCAACGGATGAGTCTGGTAATAAAGTTTCAATGGCTTCTCAGAAAGGTGGAATCATGGTTCTTGATTTTTGGGCTTCTTGGTGTGGTCCTTGTCGGCAAGAGATGAAAAATTTGCGGGAGCAATATGCAGAATTTAAAGATCAGGGAGTTCGCTTTATGAGTATCTCATTGGATGATTCTGTAGAAAAATGGAAAAAGGCTTGTGAAGAGGAGCAAATCCCATGGATCAGTGTTCGGGATGATAACGGTTGGTCTAAATCCGAAATTCGTAAGTTATTTGGTATTCAGGCGATACCATTTATCGTGTTACTGGATAAAGATGGTAATATTGTTGCCAAAAATATCCGTAGAAACAGTTTACGAGAGAAAATTTTGGAGTTGCTACAAAATAAATAAGTTATGAAAGTTATAAATATAATTTTAGCTAGCATTATCATTTGCTTGGGGGTAGGATCTACTTGTTTCGCACAAGAAGTAAATGATAAGGCTTTACTGGAACGAGTAGATAAGGTATACCGTTTAATCCCGAGAGACTTGAATACGGATGAATTACTTCAAAAAATAAATGAGGTAGAAAAGTACGTTGGACTGGTTATAGATTCTATTGAAAATAAAGAGGCGAAAGAAAAGGCTCGATTGATTCAAGTTAAAGGGTTGTTATGGAGTTTAGGAAGTTACGTGTTTGAAACTGGAGATAAAGGATTGAAAGATGAGTTGTCAAAAGAATTAAGGGGGTGGATTTGGATTCTCCAAGTCTGGAATTGCTTGATGATATCGACGTGGCTAATTTGTTAAATGGTTATTTCCGATTATTTATGCCAGATTTATCAGAGTTAGATCGAGCTACTTATGTTTTGTATAATATAAAAGTGAAAAAATTCGTAATCCTTATGTGCTGACAGCATTAGTGTCAACATTAAAACAAAATGGATACACGGATGCGATTCAAGGAGTGATAGAAGATATTGAGCTTTGTTCCAAAACTGAGTCAACAATTCAAAAGGCGCATGAATTGAAAGCACAATATTATCCGGTACGAGTGGGGGAGGTGGCTCCCGATTTCGAGATGGAAGATGAATTTGGTAAAGATGGTGAAACTTTCCGATTTCAGGGAAAAATGGTGTTTATTGATGTTTGGGCTACTTGGTGTGGTGGATGTGTTGAGGGGTTGCCTTATTTCATGGCTTTGAGGGATCAATATAAGGATCAGAAGGATTTGGTGTTATTGACCATATCTGATGATGGAATAGAGGCTAAATCTCGTTGGTTAAAATTCTTAAAAGAGAAAAATATTCCGGTAAAGATTCCTCATTTGATCATCAATAAAGAGAAAGATAATTTCACGAAAGATTATTGTATTACGGGAATTCCCCGGTATATTTTGATTGATAAGGAAGGAAAGATCGTGAATGCTTGGCACGTGGCTGCTAAACATGAATTATTCTCTTGGGCTTTTCAATATGGAGTTAGAGAATATGAATCGGAAATAATTTTTCTACTCAATGCAAGGTTCCCGGTTTGATTTTGGTCAAATCGGGGAATTTTTGTTTGTCGAAACGATAGACTTAAAGGTGAATATAGTTGATTATTTTCCAGATTAAATTCTTATTTTTGTGGTGATTATTAGATTACTATGTGCTGTATGGAGAATATGAAAGAGGATCCGGGCGCTTTCCTGGATAATTTGCAGAAGGGAGATGAAGGTGCTTTTCGAGTATTATTCGATGAGTTCTATACGGCTTTGTGTCTGTTTGCAGAACGTTTCCTTGGAGAGCGGGAAGCGGCGGCGGACGTGGTTCAGGAGGCTTTTTGAAATATTGGGACAGGCACATGGATTTTGATAATTACTATAAGATAAAATCTTTTCTTTACGTGGTGGTTCGCCATGATTGTTTGAATTTACTTCGGAATAAGCGTGAGGATTTGCCGGTGACGGAGGATATTGCCATGGACTCGGATGAATTTTTTCATAATCAAGTCATGGAGGAAGAGGCATATCGTGTATTTTACCGGGCGATTGAGCATTTGCCGCCACAGATGCGGAACGTGATCAATTACGCCTTGGAAGGATTGAAGAATGCAGATATTGCTCAAAAAAATGGGAGTGTCCGAGAATGCTGTGCATGCCTATAAGAAAGAGGCGTACAAGAGATTGAAAGAGAGTATGAAAGATTATTATTAACTGTTGGATATATTTTTCTTATATCTGTTTATTTGATTAATAAATGTTAAATAATTGAATGCAACATACCCGATCTACTATTTCTTGTGTTGTAAGATTGAAAGAATTGATAAATATTCAATACAAGTAGTATGGATCTATCTGATAGAAATTTTATTTGAATGCCCGTTTTACAAGGATAAATCACTGTTTGTCCGGGTACACGTCGATGTGGAAACGATTGCTTGCATTTTTTCTTTTTGGTGTATATGCTTGATATTATATTTTTGGAGGATAATTATATTGTTTTGTAATTATAAAGCCGTACTTTTGTTCACCCGTGGGTCGCAAAGTATGGAGAGGAAAAATGAAGATACCAGTTTATTGTTGAAGCACTTGCAAGAAGGTGACGAACGAGCTTTTCGGACGTTATTTGAGGAGTTTTATGCATCATTGTGCTTGTTTGCGACCCGTTATTTGGGTGATCGGGAAGAGGCTGCGGATGTGGTGCAAGAGACGTTTTTAAAATACTGGAACAAACACACGGATTTTGATGATTACCGGAAGATAAAGTCTTTTTCTTTATGTAGTTGTGCGTCATGCCTGTCTTAATTTGTTGCGTGACCGTGAGTTACGTTCCCGTATCCCCGAGGAGTGGATTGAGGATTCTGAACAGGAGTTTTCGAAATCAGGTGATGGAAGAGGAGGTACATCGTATTTTTAATCATGCGATAGATAAACTGCCCTTACAGATGCGAATGGTGATTAATCTTTCTTTTAGATGGATTGAAGAATTCGGAGATTGCAGAAAAATGAATCTTTCGGAGGGAACCGTTCACGCCTACAAAAAAGAAGCCTACAAAAAGTTGAGAATCAGTTTGAAAGATTATTATTATTTATTGCCTTTTCTTTTATTCATATCTCGTTAAATATTAATTAACGTTAAATACCGAATATCAGACACTCCTAAAATCCATTTTTGTGTTCTAGCTATGAATTTAATCTAATAGTAGCATAAAATGAATGATGGCTTCTTTGATATTGTCGAGCTAGTTAGTAAATACATGACAGGAGAATTGACCGGAACAGAACGGGAGAGTTTGGATAACTGGTTGAGTCTTTCCGAAGATAATCGTAAATGGTTTCATGAGGTTACCGAAAAGAATTTATATACCGGAAACGTCAGGAGTTGAGATCCATTGATGTAAAGGGTGGATGGAAAGCTCTTTCTCGTAAACGAGCCAAGGAGAATAGGAGGCGATTGGGGATTCGTGCGTTGAAATATGCTTGTGTTTTTATTCTACTGGTTGTTTCTTCCATGTATTTTTTAATGCAGCGTGTTGATCGGGAAGAAATTATTCCAGTGGAGAGTGCCAAGATCCTTCCCGGAACTTCCAGGGCTATCCTTTACATGGCGAATGGTTCTATTATTGATCTAGCCAATCATGATCGGGATTCGTTGCGAGAATTAGATGGAACGATTATTGGCTTGGATGGCGAGAGTATTACTTATAAAAATGCGGTAGATTCGGTAGTCAGTTCAGATTTGTATAACGAGCTTGTGATTCCCCGGGGGAATACGTGTTGACGCTCGCAGATGGAACGTTGGTATGTTTGAATGCTGGATCTAAATTACGATTCCCTGTGCAATTTAGTGGAATCAGAGGAATGTAGAATTGGAAGGGGAAGGATATTTTCAAGTGGCACGTAATGAAAAAATACCTTTTGTTGTCAATGCATCCGGGGTGAATATCACGGTGTTGGGAACAGAGTTTAATGTATCGAATTATCCTGAAAATGAAGATGTACAGACGACATTGATCAAGGGTAAAGTACAAGTAACTCTTTTCAGAAAATATGGATGGCTATACTCTTGAATCCGGGGAACAAGCCGTGTATAACAAGGAAAGCGGGGGAGGTTACGGTGGCAAATGTTGACGTGTCGTATGTCACCGCTTGGCGGGAAGGGCGTCTTCGTTTCCGGGATCGTCCTCTAAAAGAGATCATGGATTTTATTTCTCGTTGGTATGATGTGGATGTGGTATATGAAGATGAGAGCGTGAAAAATTATCTTTTCGGGTGTAATTTTAATCGTCACGTGACGGTGACTCCTTTGCTGGAACTATTCCAGAGTACAGGGACTGTCCGCTTTGAAGTGGTTGGAAAGAAAATCATCGTAAAAAATAGCGAAGAATATGCAACTATTCTTCGCTCGTTAATAACACCTCTTGCTAGAGGCATTAAAAATCGAATTTAATCAAATCAAAAGTATGAAAAAAAACGTAGAAGTGTTCGTTGGAAAGTAACAAATTTGTTTTTAGCTTTCCAGATGGCTATTGTTTTGGTGTTCTCCGGAGGACACGTGTATGGAATGGCGGATGAACCGCTACTTAATTTATCGTTGAAAAATGTGGCGATAAAGGACGCTCTTTTGGGAGATTGAGAAACAATCCAAGATGGTTTTCGTGTATAATGCTGACGACTTGGGTAAGGCTGGTAAGATCTCCGTGGAAATCAAGGGTAAAACGGTACGGGAGGCTTTGGACATTTGTTTGAAGAATTCCGGTTTTGAATACACGATAGAACAAAACACGGTCGTCATCAAACGTAAAGTAGCGGCAAAAACGGCTAATATTCAAAAAATCACGGTAAAGGGAAAGGTTGTTGATAAAAGTGAGACGGGGTTACCTGGAGTAACTATTGTACTAAAGGGAACGAGTGTGGTGTGGTAACCGATATGAATGGTCATTATTCGATAACCATCCCTTTGATGGGTAATCCGGTACTCGTGTTCTCTTTTATCGGGATGAAAAAACAGGAGGTGGCGGTCAATGATCGACAAGAGATTAATGTGATACTAGAAGAGGAGCAGACCGAGATGGAGGAAGTTGTGGTTACCGGTATTTATTCCCGTAAAAAGAGAGTTTCACGGGGTCTTCTCAAACGTATAAAGCGGAAGAGTTGAAAATGATAGGTAATCAGAATATTTTTTTGCAGAGTTTAAAAGCGCTAGACCCGGCATTTAATATCATGGAAAACAATCAATACGGTTCTGACCCCTAACCGTACTCGGATATTGAGATACAGGGGAAAAACGAGTATCGTGGGGATGAAAGAGGAATTTGGTGAAGACCCGAATCAACCTTTTTGTTTATTTTGGACGGTTTTGAAACGACGTTGGAAACGATCATGGACTTGAGCTTGGATCGTGTTGCTTCCGTGACATTGTTGAAAGATGCGGCTTCTACGGCTATTTATGGAGCGAAAGCGGCTAATGGAGTGGTGGTCGTGGAGACGAAAGCTCCCGTGCAAGGGCGTTTGCGCTTGTCCTATAATGGTAGTTTTGAGGTATCTTTTGCCGATTTGACGGATTATAATTTAATGAATGCGGCAGAGAAGTTGGAGTTTGAATTATTAGCCGGGAACTTTAAGTCGAATTTGATCGCTTTCGAGGAAGCCAACAAGATACGTTATAATAACTTGTTATATAATGTGAATCGGGGTGTGAACACGTATTGGATGTCAGAGCCGTTGCGGACGGGATTAACTCAACGTCATAATGTTTACATGGAAGGTGGTGACTCGCAGATGCGTTACGGTTTAGGATAAACTACACGAACATTCAGGGGTAATGCAGGAATCCCGTCGTCAGGTGATGAGTGGAAATCTGGATTTGTTATATCGGAAAGGTAAGTTGAGTTATAGTAATAAATTGACTGTCGATTACACGAAGACGAACGACCCCATTGTACCTTTCAGCGAGTATTCACGTGCTAACCCGTATTATACCAAGTATAACGAGGATGGGGGGATTGACAAGTGGTTGGAAAATAACGAAAGAACTTGGAGTTTCGGTTCCCAATCCTTTGTGGAATGCATCTTTGAATAGTTATGACAAAGGAAATACGATAAGTATTCGGGATAATTTCCAGATGGAATATCGTCCGTGGAATTTCTTGTATGTTCGGGCTCGTTTCGGGATTACGAAATCTACTACGGATGATGAAACTTTCCGTTCTCCCGAGGACACAAAGTTTGATGATAGCGTGGAGTCTTTAAAGGGATCTTACACGGATATGCGTAGAGAGAGTTTGTCGTATGAAGGTGATTTCACGATAACTTATGGTCAATTACTTGCCGACGTACATCAGATCAATGCCGTGTTTGGAGCTTCCTGTAGTGAATCCAATAGTGATTACAAGTCATTTTCTGCGGCGGGCTTCCCGGAAGGAACTTCACGAAGCCATCTTTCGCGAGTGGTTATGCTGCCAACGGAAAACCTTCTTATTCCGATTCTAAGAAAAGAACAGCAAATTTCTATTTTAACGGGGGATATTCTTACGATAACCGTTATCTGTTGGACGTGAACTTTCGTGCAGATGGTTCGTCCGTGTTTGGTTCTAACAAGCAATTCACGACGACTTGGGCCATTGGGTTGGCTTGGAACTTGCATAACGAGGGTTTCATCAAGAATAACACGAATTTTTTTCTCGATGCTAAAGTTGAGGGCTTCAATCGGTAACCCGGGAAACCAGAATTTTGGTTCTTACAAGACAATCACGACTTACAAATTTAATAACTGGTTGTTGAATGACTTTGGAACCGGACTATTGGTTGATGCATTCGGGGATCCGGATTTAGAATGGCAGAAGACCATCGATAAAATATCGGTTTTGATGTGAGTATGTTTAATAATCGTTTTCACGTGAACTTCGATTATTATTACAAAGTGACCGATCCGTTGATGGCGTCCGTCGGGATCCCTTTTATCCGTGGGTGTTTCTCAACGACTGGCTAACGTGGGTAAACAAGTATTAAAGGGATATAACGGGACGATTAAATATGCTTTCATTTATCGCCCGAAAGAACGAATCAACTGGACGACGAGTTTTACTTTCCGTCATGGACATTCCTATTATGACAAGATCGGTAAAAACTTGGATCAGTATAATAAAGAAAATCGTTCCAATAGTTTGGCTCGTTATTATGATGGAGGAAGTCCTTCTGATTTATGGTCTGTTCGTTCGTTAGAATTGATCCTGCAACGGGGAAAGAATTATTCCTTACAGAGAAAGGTAGAATAACATTCACTTATGACTATGCTGATGAGGTTGTCGTGGGAAATTCCGAACCGGACTTGGAAGGAGTGTTAGGGAATTCTTTTTACTATAAAGGTTTTCTTGTAATTTTTATTGGCGTTATAGTTTCGGTGCGGATGCGTTCAACCGACGGTATATAGTAAAGTGGAAAACATCTCCAAGGAAAGTTTGAAGCAAAATCAGACAAGCGAGCCTTGTATGATCGTTGGAAAGAACCGGGAAATGGAGCAAAATATAAGGGAATTTCGTTGACTGAAAATACTCCGATTTCTTCCCGATTTGTACAGAAAATAATTACTTGATCCTTGAGTCTGTCCGGGTGGCATACGAGTTTAGCCCGGAATGGATGCAGAAGATTCATTTTTCAGGAATGACGGTAAGTGCTTATATGAATGATATTTGTCGGTTCTCGACGATAGAGGATGAGCGTGGTATTGATTACCCGTTTGCCCGGAGTTTTTCGTTCGCGTTATCGATTAATTTTTAATGGGATAGAGGTATGAAAAGATATATTTATTTGTTATTGGTAACTTGTTTGTTCGGTTGTTCGGATTGGTTGAATGTTCAACCGAGTGACCGGGTGGCAGAGGAATCTGCATTTTCCACGATTGCGGGATTCAAACAAGCGTTGAATGGCGTGTATGTTGATTTAAATGCTACCGAGCTGTACGGACAGACCCTCACGTGTGAAATGCTTGAAATCTTAGCACAGCGTTATAATATAAACCAGGAAAACAAGGAGTGGTCAGCTTTCATGACGTATGATTTTGCCGGATCTTATATTTCGAATCGGGTAGAAAAGATTTGGGAAAAAAGCCTATAACTTGATCGCCAATACGAACTTGATCATAAAGAATTGTGACGAGCGGCGGGAAGTGCTACCGGATGATTATTACCAGATGATAAAAGGTGAGGCTTTGGCGTTGAGAGGTTTTTTACATTTTGATTTATTTCGTTTGTTTGGGCCAGTTTATGGGGTAGATTCCACGTTAGAATCAATTCCTTATTACAAGGAATTTGCCTTGGATGTACAACCCACGCTGATTGGTACTGAATTCATGAAAAACGTGATCGTTGATTTACGGGCGGCGAAAAGATTTATTGTCAACAGATCCGATTATCACGAATGGAGTAGCCGGAGATCCCTCGGATAAATTTAAGTCCAAGCGGAACTTGCGTTTGAATTACTATGCTGTCAAGGATTGTTGTCCCGGGCTTATATGTATATCGGGGAATTGGATAGTGCTTTTTAGTATATGCCCAAAATGTGATTGATGTTCACGAACGTATTTTCCCGTGGGTAACTAGAAATGAAGCCGTGGCGGGAACGGAGCCGGACAGGGTATTTTCATCTGAAGTTTTGTTTGCCTCGCAGAATCGAAATGTCGGGGGGATTGTATAATTCTCTTTTTAACGGGGAATCCTTGAAGATTTCTTCATTGCTGGGAATACGTAATGATGTAGCCAAGTATAGATTCGATAATGCGGAGGAATCGGATATAAGAGTATTAAGTTTCATGAAAAATAAGGCAACCGTGAGTGGGGTGGATTATCGTTTGTTTAACAAGTTTGAATCTGCGGTTGGAGATTCAATTTATTCACAGATGATGCCTCTTGTACGGGTTAGCGAGCTTTATTTGATGGTTTCCGAAATATATTATGAACAGGGACAGAAAAGTAAGGGGGCGCCTTATTTTAATGCTTTGAGAGAAAATCAGGGGGCTTTCCGGTGTTTCGACTTCCTCTTACCCGAGTTATTTGCTTGATGAATGGTGGAGAGAGTTTATCGGTGAAGGACAATTATTCTATTATTACAAACGGACGATGGCGAAAAGAGATGCATTCGGCGACAAATGCGTATAATGAAACATCCGTGAAGTTGAGTAATTATGTTCTGCCGATACCTGATGGTGAAACGAAATATAATTAAGAAGAAAGGAGAGATTATGAAACAGATATGCTATATAATATTATTCTTCACGGCTTTCTTTTATGCTTGTGAAAAAAAGATGTGGATAGTTACGAGGGGAAAGTGGTATTTACTTTGACACGGAAGGCAAGTTGAACGACACGGTTGTGGTGTCTTGGGAATGAAAGCCGGGGACGTGGTCACCCGTAATCTGAAATGCGTGTTATGCTCGTCGGTACGGTGGCGGATTATGACAGGAAGTTTACCGTGGATGTGATTTCTGATCAAACAGATACGTTGGCAGCTGAAGAGGGAATTGATTTCGAGCCGTTTGATAAGGAATATACGATTCCGCTAATGGAGCCTATGCGGATATAAATATCGTGCTAAAGCGTCGGGAGACGTTGAAACAGCGTAGTCGGCGTTTTACGGTGAAGTTGAATGAAACACCGGAATTACATTTCATGTACACGCGTCGTAGTCGGATAGACTCCTTACTTCTTTGGACGTGGATTATCAACGAGTGGTTTTCATGAATGAAAAATTTTCCTCGTCCGGGTTGGTGGACTCGTGAGGGGCAAAACGATTCGGAGATTGGAGTCAAACAAAAGCCGGGTTAATTTGTGATGTGATGAATATAGATCGGGAAGTTTGGTTAGGTGTTTTTGGGAGAAGGTACTTTCACGCAGGGTTATTTGTCCTACGTGGGGAAAATACATGTATCGTTGGTTGCAGGAAAATCCGACGAAGGATGAGGATGGAGAATGGATGGAAATGGGACCGGATTCCCAAGATTAATTTAATTGTTTTATGAAGTATAAAATGAGAATTATGAAATATACAATATTCGGTTTATTATTCATCTTGATAGGATTTATTTGTTCTTGTGCAGATGATAAGGGCAATTACAATTATCAGGATATAAATAAATTATCAATTACAGGGATTGAAACGGAAATACGTATCGAAAAATCTCTCACGTGGATACCCTGAGGATTTATCCGAAGTGAAAAGTTTGACGGGAGCTGAAGGAGAATATACTTATGAATGGAAGTTCATTCCGCAGAATGCGGATAAATATAAAGGGGCGGATACGCTTGATTTCGTGGTGGCTACAACAAAAGGATTTGGAGTTACCTATCACGTTAAAGGCAGATTCCTATACTTGTTTTTATCGGGTTGAAGATAAAGCGACCAAGATAAGCTGGTATCAAAAGTTTTATTTGCAGGTGAGTAGCTTAACGAGCGAGGGGTGGATGGTGCTGTGTGAACAGGATGGCCAATCTCGTATGGATATGATCGTGAACGTGGATGCGAATACGGATATTATTTCTAGGGATATTTGGTCGGAAAGTGATTTGGTAACAGGAAAACCGGTAAAGCTTATGAGTAATTTTTCCGGTGCGGGAGGAAATATCTATTTGTTTACCTGCGAAAATGGAACTTATCGCTTGGACCAAACGGATATGCACGCTGGGGAAGATAATAATATCAAATGGAATTTTGGTGATCAGCCGAATCACATGCACGTGCAGGCATCCGGGGTTTCATTATACGATTATTATCAATATAACGGGAAATATGAGTTTATTGATTATCTGTATTGGATTGTTATTGATGAGAATGGTGATGTGTACTGTAATAACGTGTCTGTAAACGGAGGATTGTTTGAATTTCCGATTAATGAAATTAATGGTATGAAATTCAAGGCTGCGCCTTTCGTGGCGAATGCTTGCCGTTATCGGCGAGGT
>VOFG01004381.1_pt1 | contig 48112 bp, 91 predicted proteins | sample 5384171 | NCBI WGS metagenome assembly VOFG01 (sample SAMN12384726, study PRJNA508395) | human gut metagenome | isolation source: healthy gut F | host: Homo sapiens
TAAATGATTTTATAGAAACTTTAACACGGCCTTTTGAGTATATATACTCGATTTAAAAAGTTTATATATATGAATAAGACAGTGTTTTCGGTATTGAAGTGGGCTTCTGTTTCGGGAGTTTTGCTTGTTGCGATGTCTTGTCGGGAGGGCTACTCGGGCTTGAGATCTCGCAACTGGTGAAGACGGCAGAGGTGCAGAAGTATGATGGGGAGTGTAGTACGACCTATCCCGGGAAGATTAAGGCAGCTTCAGATGTACAGTTGGCCTTCCGGGTGGCGGGACCTATTCTACGTTTCAACGCTGAAGTGGGGGAGTTCGTGAAGAAAGGGGAAGTGTTGGCTGAGATAGATCCGAGATTACAGATTACAGTACGAGGCGACTAAAGCGGAGTACACGCAGGTAACGGAGGAATCGGATCGGGTGATCGAGTTGTATCACCGGAAAAGTGTTCCCGTGAATGATTACGACAAGGCCGTGGCGGCAAAGCAGCGGATAGCCTCTTTGTATCATGCGAATCTGAATGCGTTGAACGATACGAAGTTGAAGGCTCCTTTCGACGGGTATGTCCAGAAAAAGTTTTTGACGCTCACGAGATTGTGAATACCGGGACTCCCGTGTTGTCGATGATTAATAATGATTTCTACGAGGTAAATATTGATATTCCGTCCAGTGATTTTATTCGCCGGGAGAGCTTTAGGGAGTTCTATTGCGAGGCGGATGTCTTTCCCGGGTGTAAAGATCCCCTTGGAGTTACTGGATATAACACACCAAGCAAATTATAATCAACTTTTCCGGGTGCGTTTCCGGATGAAACCGGATGAGAAATTGAATCTGGCGGCAGGCATGAGTGTCAGCGTGACCATTCGTTTTCGAACCGGGACAGGAGGGGCTATCTATTATCCCAATCTCTTCCTTGTTTCAAAAAAGAGGATCAAGTCATATGTATGGGTGTATGATACCACCCAAACGACCGTGAAGATGAATCCCGTGAAAGTTGTCGAACTGGATAAAGACGGGCAAGTCATCGTGGAATCGGATTTGGCCTCGGGTACAAGAATCGTTTCTGCCGGAGTGAATGGTTTGAAGGAAGGGCAAAAAGTCCGTTTACTACCCCCGTGTCCTCTTCCAACGTTGGAAAATTGTTATAGATATTGAAATTTTAAATTAACCTGCAACTTGCACCGGTCAACTTGCAACGTTGCAAAGCAACAAAATACAATGAATTTTACGGAATATGCTTTAAAGAATAGAGCTTTTGTCTACTTCTTTGTTTTCGTTTTGGTTGTTGAAGGGGGGTATACTCGTTTTCACGATGAGTAAGTTGGAGGATCCGGCGATAACCGTGAAGCAGGCTATGGTGGTGACGGCCTATCCGGGAGCTTCTGCCTATCAAGTGGAGCTGGAAGTGACGGATGTATTGGAGAAGGCAATTCGTTCGATGGGGACTTGGATCATGTTTCCTCTCGTTCGATGGATGACGTGTCGGAGATTATGGTAGAATTGAGTAGTACGGTCCCTTTGGCGGAGTTGCAGCAGAAGTGGGATATATTGAGACGTAAAGTCATGGGAGTACAAGCTCAGCTACCGGATGGGGCCCAACCTTCCATCGTGATGGATGACTTCGGGGACGTGTACGGGATGTTTTATGCCATGACGTCCGATGGTTTTGATTATCAGGAAATGTCGGATTATGCTGAACTGGTTCGTCGTTCCGTGTTGGATATTGACAGGGTGAGCAGTGTGGATGTATATGGAGAACGTCAGTCCTGTATAAACGTGGAGTTTTTGGAGGATAAGATGGCCAACATGGGCGTGCATCCGGCAGAGATAATCATGACTCTGAACGGGCAGAATAAAACGGTTTACTCGGTTATTTCGATAGTGGGGAGAAACGGGTGCGGGTGAACGTGAACGGGGCTTACAAGGAGATCTAGGATATTCGTAATCTCTTGATCAAGGGACACGAACAGGATCAGATCCGCTTGTCGGATGTGGCTCGTGTCACGAAAGGTTACGTGAAACCGGAGCGGGAAGGCTTGTTATATGATACTTTGCCGGCAATAGCGATTTCGATTGCCATGGAGGAAGGTGGGAATATTCTTCAATTGGGAAAAAAGGTGGATGCCAAACTGTCCGAGTTGAAAGAAGATATTATTCCGGCGGGGATTGATTTTCAAAAAGGTATTCTTTCAACCGGCACGGGTGAAAAGTGCCATTAACGTCTTCATGGTAAACCTGATCGAATCGGTGGTTATCGTGATCTTGGTGGTCATGCTTTTCATGGGATTCCGGAGCGGGTATATCATCGGGGCCGGTCTCGTGATTGTCGTATTGGGCTCGTTGCTCGTGTTGTACATGATGCATGGGACATTGCAACGGGTTTCGTTGGCCTCGTTTATTGTGGCGATGGGAATGCTGGTGGATAATGCTATCGTGATCACGGATGGGATTCTCGTGGACCTAAAGAAAGGGGATTCCCAAGCCGGCAGCCTTGGTGAATATCACGAAGAAGACGGCTTGGCCTTTGCTGGGAGCGACCACGATCGGGATTCTTACTTTCTTGCCGATATTTTTATCTCCCGATACCACGGGAGAGTATGTCCGGGATTTGTTTATCGTTTTGGCCGTGTCCTTGTGGTTGAGCTGGATTCTTGCCCTAGCGTATGTTCCTATACAGGCGGACCGGGGATTAAGAGTGAAGCCGGGAGAGGTGGAAGATGAAACAAAATGTACGATACCCGGGTGTATAGGGCTTTCCGGAATACGTTGCAGTTTTCCGTGCGTCACCGGGTATGGGTGATTGGTGGGATTGTCCTGTTGCTGGTTGTCAGCATCTACCTGTTCCGGTTCGTGCAACAGGGATTTTTTCCGGATTTGAGCTATAATCAGTTGTATATAGAGTATAAAATGCCTTACGGTACGAATCCCCAGACGGTGAAACGGGATCTGGCCTCTATCGAGGAATATTTAACCAGCCGTCCGGAAATTACGGCCGTTACGACTAGTTTGGGAGGAACGCCTTCCCGGTATAATCTCGTACGAACGGTGGCAGAACCCGCTTTAAGTTACGGGGAGTTAATCGTGGATTTCACTTCTCCCGAGACATTGAAGTCGAATATCGATTCATTACAGGTATATCTTTCGGAGCATTACCCGGAGGCATATGTCCGGATGAAGCAATATAATTTGATGTATATGGATTATCCGGTACAATTTATGATTACCGGTCCGGATCCTGCCGTGTTGAAACGTTTGTGCGGGGAGGTGGAGGAGTTGATGAATGAGGATTCCACGACGATGTTGGTGACGAATGACTGGGGACCGATGACACCCGTGCTGAACGTGGATTATTACCAGCCGATAGCTCGCGTGGCGAACCTTTCCCGGGAGGATGTCGGGTTGGCTTTACTGGCCACCACGGACGGGTTGCCTGTCGGATCATATTACGAGGGGGAGCATGATTTGCCGATTTATATTAAAAGTATGGGTAAAGACGGGTTACGTCCGGGGCGCTTGAATAATGTTCCGGTATGGAGTCTTGTGCCTTCGACGAATATGTTGAGTCTGGAAACCGTGAAGGAGTTGATGATGGGAATGATTTCGACGGATGAGGTGATGACGGCCGTCGTGGGTTCTACTCCTTTGAACCAAGCGACAAACGGGATCACTGCTTCATGGGAGGTCCCGGTAGTTAGGCGGTATAACGGGCAGCGATCTATATCGGCACAGTGTAATAACGCACCCGGCTATACGGCAAATGACGTGCGGAATAGTTTGCTGCCCAAAATTGAAAATTGAATATTCCACCCGGTTATTCCACGGAATGGCAGGAGAGTATCTGGCAAGCACGCAATCCAAGCAGTATTTGTTTAAGAACGTTCCGTTGGGAATTGTTTTGGTGCTGGCTATTCTGATCGCTTTGTTCAAGGATTTTAAAAAGCCGCTGATGATTATTCTTTGTTTACCCTTGGCGATTATCGGGGTTGTTTTGGGAATGTTGTTGGCCGGTAAGGAATTCGGGTTTGTGGCTATCGTGGGAGCCTTGGGATTGGTCGGAATGATGATTAAAAACGGGGTGGTACTGGTAGACGAGGTGGATATACAGATTCGATCGGGGAAAGATCGTTTCCTGGCTCTTTTGGATGCTTCTTCCTCTCGTTTACGTCCGGTCTTTCTGGCGTCGATGACCACGATCTTGGGGATGATTCCCTTGATTAATGATGATATGTTCGGGGCTTTGGCCGTGACGATTATGGGCGGATTGTTTATCGGTACGGTGATTACTCTGGTGATTTTGCCGGTGTTCTATTCGTTGTTCTTTAAAATCAAAGCCGAATGATTTTGTGATTTAGTGATTGCCGATTAATGGATTGCCACTCACGGGGCAGAATTTCCATAAATCATTGAATCATTGAATCAGCAATCACAGAATTTTTCTAAATTTTACACTATGCGTTTTATTATATTATCAATCGGGTTGTTATTGGCTTTCGCTCCTTCACGAGCCCAGCGGCAGTTGGACTTAAAGCAATGCAGAGAGATGGCTCTTGAATATAGCAAACAATTGGCTATCGCGGAAAAGCAAAAAAGAGAAGGCCGTGTGGACCAAGAAAGAATACGGGGCCAATTATTTGCCGAAACTTTCTGCGTCAGGCTTTTATCTGTATCATCAGAAAAAGCAAGAATACAAATTAAGGGGGCTATCTGCCGACTTACGTGCCTGGTGCTGACGGGAAATTGCAACCCAATGTTGTCATCGGTGCTGACGGAAACCCGTGATGGGGACGGATGGAAAGCCGGTCTTTCATGAATATGCTTTTCTACCGGATATTCCTCTGACGCTTTCTTTGAGAGGGGTGTATATGGCATCGGTTCAATTGCAACAACCTTTGTTTATGGGGGGAAAATCCGGGCGGCACATCAGGCGGCTAAATTTGGGGAAGAGCTTGCCGAGGAAAATATTCGGTTGAATCGTTCGGAAGTGCTTGTCGAATTGGAACAGGCTTACTGGCAATGTGTCCGGGTACAGGAATTGGTGTTGGTTGCCCGGAAATACAAGTCGGTGGTGAACGAGTTGGTGAAGAACTTGGAAGATGCTCAGCAGGCGGGGATGGCCCCGTTGAATGATGTGTTGAAAGCTCAGGTGAAATATAATGATGCCTTGTTACAACTGCAGCAAGCGGAACATGGAAAGCAGTTGGCTCAAATGAATCTTTGTCGTTTGGTGGGATTGGATTTGAATACCGAATTGGTACTGACCGATTCACTATCGGCCACGATAACGCCCGGTGTGCTGGCGTTGCCGGACGGGTTGGAACAAAGGCCGGATTATAATATGTTGGAGAAACAGGTGGAGATGAAACGGAAGGAGATAAACGTGACCCGTGCCGATTTCCTGCCTCAAGTGGGTGTTTCGCGGGTTACGGTTATGGCGGTGGCTTGAAATTGAACGGTGACGATTCTAATTCCGGTTCTTTTAGTGCCATGGCGTCCGTGGCGATACCTATTTTCAACTGGGGAGAGGGACGGAATAAAGTTCGGTGGCGAAGGCCGAGGAAGAAATGAGTCGCTTGAATAAAGAGCGATTGGGCGAGATGATGCGGCTGGAAATAGCCGGAAGTCGCTTTAAGCTGAATGATGCCCAAACCCGGATACGTTTGACGGAATCCGCCTTGGAGCAGGCAAAGGAAAATCTGAGAGTGTCCGAGGATCAGTATGAGGTGGGAATGGAAAATCTGACAAACTTGTTGGAGGCTCAGGCCCAATGGCAACAGGCTTGGAGCGAATGGGTGGGATGCGAAGGCCGCTTTGAAATTGTGTGAATCGGAATACCTGAAGGCGATAGGAAAACTCGAATAATTTTAGATTTTAAATTTTAGATTTCCACCTGCGAGGTCCACGCTTTTTAATCATGAATTATAAATCATGAATTATAAATCGTAAATTGTTAATTATGAAAAGGATTGGTTTGATTTTATTGGGGATGTTGATGGTAGGGGTTGTTTCTGCCGAGGTGAAAAAAATCAAGGGAACGGGGTATCTTGTGGTGCATGATCGTCAGGCGGATCAGCCGTTTACCCGTGTTTCCGTTCAGCAGTCGATCACCTTGTATATATCACAAGGAAAAACGGAAGGGATTACCGTGGAGGCGGATGATAATATTATTCCTTATATAAAAACGGAGATAAAGAACGGGCAATTGAATATCTTCCTTGACCCGGAAGTGATTGTTCGGGGATATACGGCAATGAACGTTTCCGTGTCCATGCCTATTATCACGGATATAAACGTGGCGGCTGCCGGGCGTTTGGAAGGAAGTTCGCCTTTTGCCGTGAATAAACTGGAAATCGTGGCATCCGGTGCGGGGAGCGTGAAGTTGGAGGTGAAAGGGAGTGAAGTTGACGTGGAGGCATCCGGTGCCGCGAGACTAGAACTTAAAGGTGAGGTGGAGCAGTTTGATTTGGAAATGTCTTCCGCTGCCACGCTGAAGGGTTGGGAGCTGCGTGTGAAAGATTGTGATGCTGAGATTAGCGGGCTGCCAAGGCTGAAGTTTCCATTTCCGGCCAGTTAGAGGCGGAGATTTCTTCGGCTGGCATTCTAATCTATGACGGGAATCCGCGGATTACCAAACAAAACGTGACCGGGCGGGGAACTTTGGTAAAAAGAAGATAGGATAAATGCGATTTTGTGCAGTTTTTTATACCTTTACATCAGGGGGTAGTTGGCCATATACGGCTTATAAAGATAAAAACTGTAGCAAATGAATAAACGTGATCGATTGATTGGAGTGTTGTTGATATTGTCTGTACTTTTCTTTTCAATATTTATGGCTACTCCTTTCCGTGTTGTTGCTTGTTGTTCTGGGTATTTTGATTTTTGATACCCGGTATGATCGTTACGCTTTTAGTCATGGTGGTTCTCGTGATGCTCTTGTATTTGAGTACAAAGTTTATGTTTTACGAGACCTATCTGGTGCCCACGAAATCGATGTTGCCCGCACTGAATAGTAATGTGACCGTGCAGGGCGAGAAGTGGCGGTATGGTGGTATCTATCTTTCGGCTGTCGAGGAATGGCCTTTGGTCACGATGTTCACGCGTTCCAGTAAATACCGTACCGGTAAGTTTGCGGCAAAGGACCGGATAAAAATGATCGGTTTTGGAAACCCAAGAAAATGATATTTTGGCGTATTATGCTCCTGTGGATTCCTCCTGATTCACATCGAGCGGTGCATCGGTTTGCCGGGGTGATGTCGTCTCCGTGGAGGAGGGACGTGCTGTCATTAACGGGAAAGAGCGAGAGGAGGACAAAACGTTGAGTTTGCGTTATATGGCTTATTTTTCGGACTATATGAGATTCCGGGAGGCGTGTAAAAGAGTTGTCATTGTTTATGAATTCGGATGATTATTCGGTTTCTGAAGATGCCGTGTATATGTCGCTTGATAAAACAATGTTAGATCGTCTTCGTCAAGGAGGGGTGGTCGATAGTCTTGTGTTCCGTCAACGCGGGAAGCCCGGCGGAAAGTGTTTCTTGCGGATTCTTGCGGTGGAGTTTCCGGCATTGGGGGCCTTACAAGTTACCTTACAAGGGGATGAAAATCGATTGACTCCAGAGAACCGGATGTTATACGGTTCTCTGCTGCAGGGGACCGGAATGTGTTGCCGATCCGGATAAATTGACTTCCTATGTTTTTCAAAAGATTATTACTTCATGTTGGGCGATAACCGGGGCAATTCATTGATTCCCGGTTTTTCGGGCCGATACCCCTCTTGCTGTATCGAGGCAAGGATTTTTACATGATGATTAGTATGGGGGCAAGAGTCTTGTTTTTCGCACGTCCGGAATGCGTGGATAAATGACGATTTGTCCCCCAAAAAAAGCGGTATCCGGATAGGGTTTATTTCGATCCTGTTAAAATAATTGTATTAGACAGTTATCATACATTTACCCTCTTGTTAATGTATACTATATAAGTATAATTGTTCGTTATTTTAATAGGAGGAATAGGGGCGGAATGGGAGCGGAATGGGAGCGGCTCGCTCTGAAATGGCAATTTGATCATATAGTGATAACATTATTTTACATTAGATGGGACAAAATTTTTTCATCTCACCTCTGCATTTTAAATGTAAAAAGTGAAAAGCGGATAGGGAGCTACCTGCAAATACAAACTGAATTTTGAGGACTCTCCCGTGTGAATTAGTTTTCTATCCCTAGTAATAACCTAGATTTTGCCTGCACGAATTTTGGGATAATCCGGCGAGGGGTACCCGTGTCGAGACTTCTACTGCTCCGACTATTCATGACCGGGGTGGCAATCGCATCCTGCGTGATGAGTTGAAGGGTTGCAGCCAGCAAGGGTTCTTCTTTATCTCCTAGTTGGTGTTGATGGTGAAATTGTTCCAAGATGGGGAACATGGGGGGTATGCCGCCTTTGACGGATTCTCCCCGACTGTTTCTGTATTCCGTGGAGATCAACATGATATTCCAATTCTGTAAGTCTTTGTCGTTAGGCGTGTAGATGATTCCACCCATATTTTTCCCCATGGTAATGTCGCCAACGACGTTTACTTCCATGTATGGGGATAAGGCACTGATCAGCATTTCGGCGGCTGATGCGGTCACTTTACTCGTGATCACCCACAGGCGTTTCAAGTTTAGACGGGAATCAAGGGTACCGTCTTGTCAAAATGTTCTTCCAAGCGGGTAGGATCATCGGCGTATTTTTCCTGATATGCTTTATTCCAGCTTTTGTGAATAAGCAGTTCTTCGTTTTCCACGACTTCTTCCGGGGCGAGGAGTGAGCATAGTTGTTTCACTGCAAAAAATGTACCCGCCTTGATTATATCGTAGATCCAGAATGAATTCGTCAATATTGGCTGATTTTAAGGTTTGGAACACGTTGTTCAGTTGTGCCAGCGACGTGTTACCGCAGAACACGAAATCCGTGTAGATCATGTACGCGATTGTTTGGTTCTCCAAAGGAATCAACCCGTAATCAAGTACTGGATCGATCGTATATGTTTGGGCGGTCAGCTTTTTCGTTTCGTACGGTTCAGATACTTCATCGTTTGATAGCCCGAGAGAAAGCTGGGATGCGTAGTACAAATTTGTGTAATTTTCCGTCGTGATCCTTTCCCCGTCCATGTGAGTGATCAGGTCTCCCCGTTTTAGTCCTGCTTTTGCTGCTGGAGAATTCGGGTAAACGAAATTGACATCCGCGAATATGTAGCCCTCTTTCTCCCAGAAAGTCAAGTTGTAGCCAAAAACCTTCGTCATACCCGGAGGCGTCGGCAATTTCTCCCAAACCTTTGGAACTCGTGATGCGTGACCATTGGTCCTCGGGGTATTTCATGGTAGCGAAATATTCCGCCGGGTTACTATCTGGATCAATGTTTTTGTCCTTGACTTCATCCGCCCAAAAGTATTGGTCGGTCATTTTGTCTTTCGTGAACGTGTTAATCCGGACATACGAGTAAGGGCCCGGAGTAGGGCTTACTCGCGTGAATCCTCACAACTTGATAGGAATCCTGCTAAAATCGAAAAGAAGAATAGTCTATACATAAGTTTATGTCTGATAGTAAACTACAATATTACGAATTTTTAATGGATTTCCGTATGCGATTTTGAATAAAAAGTTTTTGATGATATTGCATATTTATTCAATATAACTGTTTCGATCGTTTTCTTCATGTTTTAGAGATGGTGAAATTAGTACGTTTTCTTCGTGTGATGCTTGTGGTATTGGGAATGAGTGGTACTTTGCTTGTTGTTTTTATTTCATGTAATATATTGTTTGATTGTTTGCTGGTGGTGGGTGTCAAGGCGTTTTCTTTTTCTTTCGGTGAAAAAAATGAGAAAATATTTGTTTTTGCCGCATATTAATGCATACATTTGCATGGTGAATAAATAAATATGCACAATGAGTAACCAAAAAGAATTTGAATGATTTAGATTAAATTGTAAAAAGATGAAGATTGAAGTTGTAGTTGCATCCGAGAAACACCTGTCATACGTGACAGCGATAAACGATGCGATTGATCATGCTGCAAAAGCAAGAGGTACTGGTATAGCCAGAAGAACGAACGAGTATATTGCCGATAAAATCCGAAAGTGGAAAGGCAATTATCGCTCTGAATCGAGAGGAGTTCGTGGGTTTCTGTTATATTGAATCATGGGGTCATCAGAAATTCGTGGCAAACTCCGGGTTGATCGTGGTACCGGCCTACCGGGGATTGGGAGTGGCAAAACAAATAAAGGAGGCTGCTTTTCATCTGTCGCGAAGGCGATTCCGCAAGCGAAGCTTTTCGGCTTGACAACTGGTGAACAGGTGATGCGAATCAATACTTCATTGGGTTACGTGCCTGTTACTTTTGCCAAACTCACGGATGACGAGGAGTTTTGGGCCGGATGCAAGTCTTGCGTGAATTATGACATATTGCAACGGACGAACATGACCAAGTGTCTTTGTACCGGGATGATTTATGATCCGGAGGTCGTGGCCAGACAACAGGCGGCGGCTAAAAAGGTGGCTAAGGGGAGGTCATTGCCTTTGTTCAAGCATCTGCGTCATGTTGTGGGGTCCACGTTGGCGGTTTGCGGGTTACCGGTTTCTCGCTCTGCCATGAAACATACGGCAAATTTGTAACTTGTAATTTATATTCATGAAAAAAGTAGTTTTAGCATATAGCGGGGGATTAGATACCTCTTACTGTGTCAAGTACCTGAGCGAGGAAATGGGGCTTGAGGTTTACACGGCATTGGCGAATACCGGGGGATTTACCCCCGGTGAGCTGGCCGGGATCGAGGAAAAGGCGTATGCCTTGGGGGAAGAAACACGTGACACTGGATGTCACGGGGGAATATTACGAGAAATGTATTAAATACATGATTTTCGGGAATGTTTTGCGTAACAAGACTTACCCGGTATCGGTCAGCTCGAACGTACTTTCCAAGCGTTGGCTATCGTTCGTTATGCGAAGGAGATCGGGGCGGACGGCTTGGCTCATGGAAGTACGGGGGCCGGGAATGATCAGGTTCGTTTTGATCTTTGTTTTTCCGTGTTTGCCCCGGAAATGGAAATTATAACCCCGACTCGTGATTTGAAACTGAGCCGGGAAGAGGAAATTGCCTATTTGAAATCGAAAGGAGTGGAGCGGGATTGGTCCAAAATGGCTTATTCCATTAACAAAGGACTTTGGGGAACCTCGGTGGGAGGGAAAGAAACATTGAATTCATGGGAGTATATTCCGGGGAGGCCTATCCTTTTTCTTTGGAGAAGGAGGGTGAAGAGGAGTTGATCTTGTCGTTTGAATGGGGAGAGTTGTGCCGGGTAAACGGTGAATGTTACACGGATAAAATCGAGGCTATCCGCCGGGTGGAGGCTTTGGCCTCTGCTTGGGCAATCGGTCGTGACACCCACGTGGGGGACACGATTGTGGGGATTAAAGGACGTGTCGGTTTCGAGGCGGCTGCTCCGTTGATGATTATTAAAGCTCATGAATTACTGGAAAAACATACGCTCACGAAATGGCAGATGTATTGGAAGGAACAACTGGCCAACTGGTACGGGATGTTTTTACACGAGGCCATGTACGGGGAACCTGTTATGCGGAATATCGAGAGTTTCTTAAAAGATACACAACGATACGTTTCGGGTGACGTGCGGGTTCTGATGCGTCCCTATTGTTTCGAATTGTTGGGAGTGCGGTCAGATCATGATCTGATGGATGCCACGTTTGCTTGTTACGGGGAGGAGAACAAGGCTTGGACGGCAGAGGATGTGAAAGGTTTTACCCGGATGTTGTCGATGCCTTTGCGGGTTTATCACGCGGTGAACGAGAAGAGCAAGGAGGAGTTATGATCAGAGTGGGCATTGCCGGGGCTGCCGGTTACACCGCGGGGAATTGATCCGCATATTAATTTCTCATCCGCAAGTGGAATTACGTTATTTACAGAGTGAATCGCACCGGGGAGAGCCTGTCGGACGGGTTCATCGGGATTTGATTTACATGAATTTGAAGTTTTCCGATTTGGATTTGACGGATATTGATGTTCTTTTTCCTGTGCATGGGACACGGGATGTCGGCCCAATTTTTAGAACGGCATCCGGTTCCGGCATCCGTGCGAATCATTGATTTGAGTCATGATTTCCGGTTAAAGTCAAATGCCGGGGATTTTGTTTACGGTTTGCCGGAGCTGAATCGGGAGCGGATACGAGGAGCTTGGCACGTGGCGAATCCGGGATGTTTTGCGACGGCAATAGAATTGGGGTTGCTACCGTTGGCGAAGAGTGGTTTGCTGCCTGCCCACGTGTCGGTCTTCGGGATTACCGGGGCGACGGGTGCGGGACAGAAACCGACGGAAGAGACGCATTATAGTCATCGGGCGCAGAATCTTTCGGTTTATAAAGCTTTTTTCTCACCAGCATTTGGCTGAAATACGGGAAACTTTGGCCGGGCAGGATGAAGATGTGCAGGCGGATATTGCTTTTGTTCCGGTGCGCGGGTGTCATGCCCGGGGGATCATGGTAAATGCGGTTTTCGCAAGTGAACGGATTTGTCGGAAATTCGATCTATGTATGCTGCTTGTTACGAGGGACATCCTTTCACGGTGATGAGTGACGAGCCTGTTTATTTGAAACAGGTAGTGAACACGAATTATTGTTTTGTTCATGTCGAACAGCAGGATCGTAACGTGTTAGTGACTTCCGTGATTGATAACCTGTTAAAGGGGCATCCGGGCAGGCTGTGCAGAATATGAACCTGATGTTCGGACTGGAAGAAACAGCGGGTTTGGGTTTGAAAGCCAGTTATTTTTAATTTATTCGAGTATGTTTGATGTTTATAATTTATTGGATATAGAGCCGGTCAAGGCGGAGAAAGCCTATTTCTGGGACCGTGAAGGAAATAAATACCTTGATTTTTACGGGGACACGCTGTTATTTCGATCGGACATTCCCATCCGCATTACGTGGAGTTGGTGACGGGGCAATTGAATCGTATCGGGTTTTATTCAAATGCCGTGAAGAATCATTTGCAGGAGGAGTTGGAGTGGAAATTACGGGAGCTTTCCGGTTGCACGGATTATAATTTGTTCCTTTGTAACAGTGGGGCGGAGGCTAACGAGAATGCCTTGAAACTGTCTTCTTTTATTACGGGGCGTTCGAAAATACTGGCCATGCACGCTGCCTTTCACGGGCGTACGAGCAGGGCGGTTGCCATCACGGATAACCCGACAATACAGGCACCTTGGAGACAGGGGGACATCAAGTGACATTTATCGATTTGAATGACGTGGAGGCTTTGAAACGGGAGTTGTCCGGGGAGGAATATGCGGCTGTCATCGTGGAGGGAATTCAAGGTGTCGGGGGAATCCGGATTCCGACAGGGGAGTTTCTGCGGGCGGCTCGCGGGGTTTGTGATCACACAGGTACGTTGTTGATTTTGGATGAAATCCAGTCAGGCTACGGGCGGAGCGGGAAATTCTTTGCTTATCAGTACGCGGGGATTGAGCCGGACGTGATCACTGTGGCGAAAGGAATGGGCAACGGATTCCCGGTTGCCGGAGTGCTGATTTGCGAGTCGATCAAGGCGGAGAAGGGGATGTTGGGAACGACATTCGGGGGAAATCATTTGGCTTGTGCGGCTGGGATTGCCGTGTTGGATGTGATCAGGACGAGCAACTGGTGGAAAATGCCGATCGTGTCGGTGGGTATCTGATGGAGCGATTAAAAGTTTTGAACGGGGTGATTGAAGTTCGGGGAAAGGGATTGATGGTTGGGGTGGATATTGATATTCCTCATTCGATTTTCCGTCGTCGTTTGCTGGCGAATCAACACGTGATCACGGGGAATAGCGGGAAAAACACCTTGCGTTTATTGCCCCCGTTGTGTATTACCCGGGAGGAAGTTGATGAGTTTGTCGCTCGGTTTAAACAAGTAATGAATTAACAGATGAAATGTAAAGTCATAAAAATCGGGGGTGCTTTGATCGAGGATGCGGGACTGCTGAACCGGTTGTGCCGGAAGTTTGCATCGATGACTTCCCCTTTTGTTATCGTGCATGGTGGCGGGACTTTTGCCGGGCAGCTCGCGGAACGATTGGGGATTCCCCCGCAAAATGATTGATGGGAGACGGGTGACCGATCGGGAGACTCTGGAAGTCACGGTGATGGTTTATGCCGGGTGGGTCAACAAAACGTTGGTTGCTCGTTTGCAGGCTTTGGGGTGAATGCTTGTGGACTTTCCGGGTGCGACCTGAATCTGGTGCAGGCTGATCGGCGGGAAGGGCAGAGTATTGATTGGGGATATGTGGGGGATGTCCGACTGGTGCGTATGGGGCTCTCGAATTATTGTTACAGGCCAGGGTGGTACCTGTTATTTCTCCGATCACGCACGACGGGAAAGGGGTGTTGTTGAATTCGAATGCGGACGGGATCGCGGCGGCGGTGGCGGAGACGTTGGGAATGTGCTATGACGTGGAGTTGATTTATTGTTTTGATAAAAGGGGGTGTTGACGGATGTCGGGGATGAAGGTTCCGTGATTCCTTGTCTTACCCCGTCTTTGTATGAAAAATATAAGCAAAGCGGGATGATTCATTCCGGCATGATCCCCAAAAACTGGATAACGCTTTTAAATCTGTTTCTAACGGGGTGCAGGCGGTTCGGTTGATTCATCCGGATGATTTGGGCCAACCGGATGCGGGAACTAGGATAATATTGGAAAAACAATGGACGCGAGTGGAGCAATAGAACTTTTAAAACAAATTATATCAATCCCTTCTTTCAGTAAGCAAGAAGGATAAGGTGGCTGATTTGATTGCCGATGTGTTGAAAAGATATAGGTTCGACGTGCATCGCAAAGGTAATAACGTGTGGAGTTGTTCAAAGAATTTCGATGAAACGAAACCCACGTTATTACTCGATGCACACTTGGATACCGTGCGTCCTAACGGAACTTGGGATAGTGATCCTTTTACGCCGATTGTGAAGGAGGGAAAGTTATTCGGTTTGGGAAGTAATGACACGGGGAAGTCTTGTCTCAATGCTGGCGGTTTTTGTTGAATTGGCATCCGGGAGTTTGCCATGTAATCTGATATTCTTGGCATCCGCGGAAGAGGAGAACACGGGGATGTGGCGGGATTCAAAGCGTGTTTCCGGAACTTGGGCGGGTTGATTTTGCTCTTGTGGGAGAGCCTACGGGAATGTGTCCGGCGATAGCGGAAAAGGGTTGATGGTGTTAGATTGTTACGCCCGGGGAAAAGCGGGACACGCTGCAAGGGAGGAAGGAGTGAATGCCATTTATGAGGCAATGGAAGATGTACATTGGTTTCGTACTTATCGGTTCGAAAAGATTTCGGAATTGTTGGGTCCAGTGAAAATGAGCGTAACGGGGATCGAGGCGGGGAACCTTGCATAACATGGTTCCTGCAACTTGTCATTTCATGGTGGATATACGGGTAAATGAACTTTACACAAACCAGGAAATATTTGATACGATCCGTGATCACGTGAGATGCGATGTGATCCTCGCTCTTTTTTCACTGAACTCATCTTCCGTTTCGCCTTCTCACCCGATGGTGAAACGATGCATCGAGTTGGGGTTATCTCTTTACGGTTCCCCGACGACATCGAATCAGGCGGTGATTCCATGCCCTCACTGAAAATAGGCCCCGGGAATAGCGCTCGCTCGCACACGGCAAATGAATACATTTATTTGGAAGAGATCCGGGAGGGATTGAATTGTTTAAATCTATAATTCAATATTTTGAATTATAGATTTAAACAAGCTAAAAGTTAAAAACTAGAGAATGTGTCAAAGTCATTTTTCAAACTCCCCCCCCTTCGGGGTACTCCCTCTATAAACAGAGGGAGAGTTGAAATGGTGGTTTTTTCGGTAAGAGTCGTTCCTCCTCTGTTTATAGAGGAGGTGGCACGAAGTGACGGAGGAGAGTTTCTTGAGGATAAAAACCTTTTGACACACCCTCTAGTTGAAAAGATAAAGTAGAAAAATCAGAAGGCGTTGGCCTTTGTGTGGCTGGAATTTAAAATTTAAAATGGAATGAAGCTTTGGGATAAAGGATATGATATAGATGGTTTTACGGAATTATTTACGATAGGGAAAGACCGGGAGCTGGATGTTATGCTGGCGGGGGCCGATGTCATCGGGAATTTGGCTCATTTGAAAATGTTACATACCGTGGGCTTGGTGAACGAGGCGGAATATAAATCTTTGCAGCGGGCATTGGTTGATATTTACGGGATGGTGGAAAGAGGCGAGTTCGTGATAGAGAGGGAATTGAAGATGTACATTCTCAGATTGAGTTATTGTTGGTGCGGGAATGTGGGGATGCGGGGAAAAAGATTCACACGGGACGTTCTCGGAATGATCAGGTGTTACTTGATTTGAAATTATTTACCCGAGAGGCAATATTCGAGACGTTGGAACATATAGAACGTTTGTTTGATTTGTTGATACGGCGGGCAGGGAGAATAAAGATGTGTTGATTCCCGGTTACACGCATTTGCAGGTGGCCATGCCTTCTTCTTTCGGCTTGTGGTTTGGTGCTTATGCCGAATCGCTTGCTGACGATTTGTTGGCGTTAAAGGCGGCTTACGATATGGTGAACACGAATCCTCTTGGTTCCGGGGCGGGTATGGCTCGTCGATTGCTTTGAATCGGCAAATGACGACTGATTTGCTCGGATTTTCAAGTTTGGCTTATAACGTGGTTTTATGCCCAGATGCAGAGGGAAAGATGGAAAAGAACGTGTTATTCGGGCTGGCTGCCGTGGCGACGACTCTGGGACGTTTGGCTGCCGATGTTTGTCTTTTTCGCTTGTAGTAATTTCGGTTTTGTACGTTTGCCGGATAAGTACACAACAGGGTCCAGTATCATGCCGCACAAGAAGAACCCGGATATATTCGAGTTAATCCGAGCGAAATGTAATCACTTGCAGTCGCTCCCATGCAAATGGCTATGATCTGTACAAACCTGACTTCCGGGTATTTTCGGGATATGCAATTGACCAAGGAGTTATTTTTACCCGCTTTTCAAGAGTTGAACGATTCCCTTTTTATGGCTCATCTCGTGTTACAGGAAATGGAAGTGAAACGGGATGTTTTATGCGATTCCCGTTATGCCTATATTTTTCCGTGGAGGATGTGAATGAACGAGTAATGGCCGGAATCCCGTTTCGGGAGGCTTACCGGGAAATTGGTATGCAAATTCAAGAGGGGCATTACCGTGATGGGTTACGGGGATTCATCATACACACGAGGAAGCATGGGTAACCTTTGTCTGCCGGAGATTAAAGATAAATTCGAGCAAAGAGTATCCACTTGGGACATCGCTACGGTTCGTGAGGCGGTAAGAGGTCTGTTAGGGAACAGGTTATAGGGATTTTTTCCACACTTGTTCCACATTTTTCCACATACTTATTTTTTTCAAGATTGTTGTATAAATAGTTGATTATCTTGTGAGTATATACTTTTGTTTGGTGGTGGCATACAATTCTCTATACTATAAGCAAATGGTTGAATGATTAAAATTGATTGGTTATGGGAATTTGTATATTTTTTATCGTAATAGCTATTTCGGGACTTTTGTTACCGCATTTCTTAGCAGAACCTGAAATGAAGTAGTGTGAACCTAATTATCTTTATGATAGACAATGATTAATATAAATACGACGGATATACGTCAATATCTGTTAGTAAGAGCGGGAGTTTTATTCGTGTAGTTGGAGGTTTGAAGAGATTTATTACATTTGTTTCTAGCAGGTATCTCTTTTTAGAGGGTTACCTGCTTTCTTTTCCTAAATTCCGTTAAAATTTTTTGTTTAGTCGATTAAGGCTATTTTCGTGTTAGAAATAAATCGACTTATGGCAAAGATTTTAATCGTGGATAACGATACAACATTTTGTATCATGCTGAGAAAGTGGTTGGAAAAACGTGGATTTGAGGTAGATACTGCTTTTTTCCTACAAAGGACGCTGTAAAACAATTGGATAAAGCAGGATTCGATCTCGTGTTGACGGATTTGCGTTTGCCGGATAAGGATGGGATCGATTTGCTCCGGGTGATCAAGGAGAAAAACACCGGAAACACAGGTACTTCTAATGACGGGGTATGCCGATATACAGACTGCGGTTACGGCGATTAAACTGGGGGCTTTTGACTACGTGGCTAAGCCTGTTATCCCGGATGAGATTCTTAAAAAGTTACAGGAGGCTTTGAAGTTGGAGGCAGAACCCGTTGCCAAGTCTGTTCCTGCAAAAGCGAAAACGACGAGCTTTTCTATATAAAAAGGAGTGAGCGAGGGTGCCGACCGGCAATATGAATATATTCATCTGGTAGGGCCTACCACGATGACGGTTTTGATTAACGGGGAGAGTGGTACGGGTAAAGAGTATATCGCTCGCCTGATTCACTCGATGAGTAACCGGAAGGATGGGCCTTTCGTGGCGGTTGATTGTGGGGGCAATACCGAAGGACCTTGCTGCGAGTGAGTTCTTCGGGCATATTAAGGGTTCTTTCACGGGTGCCGTTACCGATAAACAGGGGTATTTCGTGACCGCATCGGGGGGGACAATTTTCTTGGATGAGATTGGTAATTTGCCTTATGACGTGCAAGTTCAGTTGTTGCGCGCACTCGAAGAGCGAAAAGTACATCCCGTGGGCGGAAATGTTGATATTCCTTTTGATGTTCGTATTATTTCAGCCACGAATGAGAATCTCAAAGAGGCCGTCGCAAGTGGTCGTTTCCGGGAGGATTTGTATCATCGTTTGAATGAATTTTCCATTCAAGCATTGCCTCTTCGGGAGAGAAAAGGAGGATATTCTGATTTTTGCCAATCATTTCTTGGATAAGGCGAACGAGGAGCTGGGGAAACAAGTGGCCGGGTTTGATGAGGAGGTGATGCGTATTTTTAGAACTTACTCGTGGCCGGGGAATTTACAGGGAAATGCGTAATATCGTGAAACGGGCGACGTTGTTGTATGGGGAGTTTGATTTCTAAAACTTGTTTGCCCCCGGAGTTGGAGCAAAACCCGTGGAGCCTGAAAAGACATCTACAACACGGCGAGAGATGGAAATCGAACTGATCAAGGATGCCATGCAGAAATGCCGGAATAACAAGAGCGAGGCTGCCCGTATGCTCCAGATAGACAGGAAAACATTGTATAATAAATTGAAAAGTTTCGGTCTGGAGGACTTATGAAATATTTTGAGAGATTATTGACGTGTTTCTTTTTCCAGTAATTGGAGAACATTGTTTCCTTCTTGCAGGATCTTTTCAATACTCTCTCTTATTTTATTTTCCTCTGTATCCAAGGGCATTTTTTCTAGGAAAAGCAACGAGGGAATGACATCGTTAATCGCTAGTTGCTTGAACATGGGTAGCATTTTGTGTGCTAACTTGGCAATCTGTTCCGTTTCGTGTGATTCCAGATGTTGGGCCAATAGTTGGAAATTGGTCTTGCAATCCGATATAAAAGACCCGATAATTTGATTGGCGGCATCTTTGTCATTGTCGGCAAAGACCATGATCATGTCTAAATTATAAGGGGTGTTTTTATCAGAGGTTTGTGTTGTCGACTGTTTGGTTTCTATCGCACATCCTAATAGGTCGTTTACCCTGCTATAAAGTTGTTCGGGGTATATGGTTTGTTTAGATAAGCTGAAAAGCCTGCTTCTTGATACTCCTTTTCGTGCATATCGTCACGGGCAGACAAAGCAATTACCGGAATGTTTTTTATTTGTTGGTTTGGGGATTCACGGATTTGTTGCACAAGTTCGAATCCGTCCATTTCCGGCATCTGGATGTCGGATAGAACAATATTATAATTCCCTTTTTCCAAACGGGATAGCGCCTCTTGAGGATGCGTACATGTATCACATTGAATGCCTGCTTTTCTGAGTAATTCTGTTGTGACGGTCAATTGAAGGATGTCATCATCGACGATAAAAGGCTTTCATCCCTTCATGCCTAACTGGGGTGAAGAGGGTGTTTCTGTCGGTTGGGATTCCTGTGCTGTGGCCTTTATCAACGGGAATTTAACCGTGAAGGTACTTCCCTCGCCTTTTTTACTTTCGAGGGTTAATTCACCATTTAGTAAATGGACGAGTTGTAATGTGATTGTTAAGCCAAGACCTGTACCTTCCGCCCCGTTGTTGTGCTGCGGGGTTAGGCGGGTGAATTCTTTAAAGATCAGTTCTTGTTCCTCTTTCGTCATTCCCGGTCCGGAGTCTTTGATTACAATGATAAACTGGTCGTCTTTTGTACCGGAAATAAAGGCGGATAAAGAAACCTTTTCCTTCCGGGTATATTTTATGGCGTTCGATAGGATGTTAACCACGATTTGGCGAACTTTCATGGAATCACCGAGGTAAAAGTCCGTTTCAGGACGTTGCTAATATCGCTTTTCAATTTCAGACTCTTTTGTGCCGCTAAAGGAAGGAAACTATCCGCCGTCTCCTGTAACAGGCGTCCCGGGTTATATGGGACCGTGTTGATCTCCATTTTATTGGATTCCAATTTGGAGAAATCAAGCATATTGTTGGCAAGATGCAGGATATGTTCGGCTGTCCCCTTCATGTTTTTTGAGAAAATAGTGCTGTCGCTCCTCCAGTTGGGTGTTATTTAGTAGTTCAATGTACCCGATGATGGAGCTTAGAGGGGATTTTATGTCGTGAGTGACGGTCAGCATGAGTTTTTCCCGGTTATGTAGTAACCGTTCCGTGTATGTTTTGCTGCTTCTAGTTCCCGCCTGTATCGTTGACTTTGCGTGATGTCATTGATAATAAGAACGACGAAAAGACTACCAGCACACAAGCGATGATCGCAATCCAAGATATGGTTCTGGTGAGGTGATGTGTCGTGATTTGCTGTTGTTCTAAGCGTATCATCGTGTTTTCGAGTTCTTCTTTTTCAAGGTCTTTCAGTACTCGCTTGAGGCGTTCCGTGATGTGTTGACCACTCTGGATAACGATATCCTCTCGCCGGGAGACTTCCGCATCGATCTCTTCTTTTTGCTGCTGGTACTGGCTCCATGAATCCCGAATTACGTTCATTAATGTGTCCGTGTTGTTGTTTGTCGTGACCATACTGAGCGTGTCAACGATGCGATGGAGGGTCGTGTCGACTTTTAGGATGGAATCTCTTTTTGTTCGGAATAATCCTTTTCTTTCCCGGATGATGTAGTTACTGTCAATAACTGTAATGATTTTTTCCCGGAGATCGGGGATGACATCTGCCGAATCTTTGAGCGTACCTATTTTTTCGATTGTTTTGTTGTAGAAATCCTCTGGGATGTAATATTTTTTGACGTAATACAAGTCTTTCAAATTCTCGATACGTTTGACTAAAAGTGTAGTTATCGTGTCTATTCGCAGGTTCTGTTCTGAGCTTATGGATAGATTTTTCAAGGTATCCATATTATCCTTGATGTCCTCTATCAATTTCATATACGTGTCAAAATTCTTCTGTGTCCCTGTTTGGGAAAAGGCGATTCCGGTATTTTCTGCCTCGTATAGTTTGGTGAGCGTGTTACTTATGATGAATAATTTTTGTTGCATGACGATTTCATCATTCCCTTTTTTGGGTTAAGGCAATAGTTTGTTTGTAGATAAAGACAATTGCAATTGCTCCTAACAAGAGAATTAGGATATATCCGTGATGAGTTTGAGCTTGGTAAATTTGAAAGGTCTTTGCATAGCGAACAGATTTATAGCAAATGTATAAAAAAATAGTCAACCAATTAATAAGGTTGACTATTTTAGACGTGCCGATGTACTACTCTTTAAAGTTCGTTTTTGTAAAATGAATAAGTCTCTTCTATAATTTCTGGTGTTGCGGCATCCAATTGATATAAAATCTCCCGGCAAAATTCCAAAGGGCATTACCGTTAGCCGTTACGATGTTATTGTCTCTTACGGCTTGATCGTTTATGTAATTAGCTTCACCCGTGTACTGGGTACCCGCATATTGTTTGAGGTAATCCAGTGTGTTACTTGTATGTTTCACATGGTTGAGGAAGCCATGCATTCCTAGATACACGGAGGCATTGCAGATTCCGGCAACCAGTTTGTTTTCCGCGATTGCTTTCTTCACTAATGATGCGATGGGGTTCGCCTCGGGCAAAAACCAGTTCATACCGCCGATGAGTATAAGTCCTGCATAGTCATTCGGCAGGTCATTAATATCGTAATCCGGCAATACCCTGAACCCGCCTATCGAGCTGATGGGATCTTTGGATAGAGATAACGTTTTCACCTTGTATTTAATCGGACATCCCGGTTTGACCCCCATATTTAGACAGGTGGAGATATAAGCACCTTCCCAGTCTGCAAAATTGTTTAGCAGTACAAAAAATCTATAACTTCTTTTTATCCACGGGACTCGAACCCATATCAAAGGAACCGGAATCCTTCATTCTATCCATTGAACTAGGGACCATATTATCCGAGTGCAAAGCTAATCAAATTTTTAAAAAAGGGGCAAAAAAAAAGATAAAACTATTTTACTTTTTTACGGAGCAATTTGCTCCATATTGTTCTTCCCTCTTTTTTAATGTATAATAGATAAACTATTTTACTGATTTTTTTACGAGTAGCGTAGCTTATACGTAAAAGAATTTGCTTTACGCAATTCTTGTTTTACGTCGGTTACGATACCCATTTTCGTAAACTGATCAACTTTTAAGTTATTCGTGATCATGTTCCGTTCTTCCTCTTTACGAGTTTTTCTTGTTCAGCAGCAACGAAACTACTGATTTCATTACGTTTGCCAGCTTATCATTCAACTGAATACGAGGTTCACTTCCGTAAGTAGCCACGTACTGGTCTTTCGGTTTCCGATAGAAGATATTACTAACCAAAGATTTTTCTCTAGCTTGCTAATCTCTTTTTGCTTCGGGCATACCGTTATCAACCATCACGAGAACTTCTCGCATCGTGGTACTAACCATGAAGAAGAATAATAGCATGAACACGATGTCCGGTAGAGACGCTGTTGAAATTGCAGGAGTCTCTTTTCCGCTTCTTTTCTAAATTTAGCCATTACTTCTTTCCTCCTTTCCCGATGTTTTTAGGTTCGGCCTCGGATATTGCGGTAGGAACAAGTTTTCTCACAGCGTCCATTTGTTCTTCCGTGAGTTCGCTATATTTCTTACCCCATTTTTCCATGGCTTTCATATCCCTAATTTCATTATATGCTGCTGTCAATTCATCTTGAACGGCAATATACATTTTGTATGAAGTCCCTCGGTCACTTTGAAGAGAGATAATTCCTCTTGAAACTTCAGCTTGTCCGAAGAAAGGAATTTCCTTAACAACTTTACTCGGTAAATCTTCTCTGTTTTGCGGGTTCAAAATAAACTCTTTAGCCTTTTCCTTCAGGTTCTCAATTTGCATCAGTTCCCCGTTCACGGCCAACAAATCGTTCTTATTTACCAAAACTTGTAAGATATTACGTTTGGCAACAGGAGGTGCGATAACTTGATCTGGTGGCGGCATCGGTGGTAACCGTCTGAATAATCGAATCCACATCCATCGTTGTTGTCATCAAGAAGAATGTCAACAGCAAAAAATGCGATATCCGCGGTGGAGGAGGCATTAATTTCTGGTGTTTTTTTTTCTTGCCATAATCTCTTTTTATCCTTCAGGAAAATTATCTAACGCGTCTAATAATTTCTGTAACAACAATAGCACCAATAGCTCCTATTCCCAAGAAATAAGTTGTGATTAGGATGGTGTCAGTGAATTTTAAAGTTCCCGGAACGTTGTCCGCACCGCTATATCCCGGAATATTCATGATAGTTCCGTCAGACATCGAGTAAAGCGATTAACACGAGGAGAATGATCCCTGCGAGAGCAATAAAGCTCTTCATTGCTTCCTTTAGGTCTGGTGAATAATCTGGCAATCGGGAATACTAACGCCGCAACAATAGCAACGCCAAACAGTAGATATGACCACCATAGTAGTTGTTCCGTGTATACCGGGGTAACATATTGTGAATTTGGAAGTTCACCTCCAAAATAGAATAACCCCAGCAACACGACCGTAATGACGAACATTACGATGGTCACAATATTTAATATTTTGTTTATTTTCTGCATGGTTTAGTGTTTTGATTGTATTTGACAAGAATGTCTAATAAAGTTACGGAAGCGTCTTCCATGTCATTAACAATACTTTCAATCTTAGCAATACAGTAGTTGTAGAATACTTGAAGAATCATGGCCACGATCAAACCACCCACGGTCGTGATCAATGCAACCTTGATACCTCCGGCCACCAAAGACGGTTGGATATCACCTGCTGCTTGAATCTTATCGAAGGCGTCGATCATACCGATTACAGTTCCCAAGAATCCTAACATCGGGGCCAATCCAATAAACAAACTAATCCAAGACATTCCTTTTTCCAAAAGTCCCATTTGAACAGAACCGTATGATACAACTGATTTTTCAACCATGTCGATTCCTTGATCATAGCGGCATAATCCTTGATAGAAAATACTTGCAATGGGGCCTCTCGTGTTGCGGCAAACTTCTTTTTTTGCAGCTTCAACTCCACCGTTGTTTAATGCATCTTCAACACTTACAATTAATTTTTTGTGTTGGTAGAAGCCAAGTTCAAGTAAATAACTCTTTCTTTCGATAGCGATAGCCAAACCGAAGATCAAACACAAGATAACGAAACTCATGAAGGCAGCACCTCCCTCGATGAATTTTTTGTTTCAAGGCAGCGTGGAAAGAAGTACTTTCGATTTGTGATTCGTCTTCTAACACGGTAGGATCTGTAGTTTCCTCTTCTTCTTGATAAGTCGTTTCAGTGGTCTCTGTTTGAGTCGTTTCATTCTCTTGAGCCATTAGCATAGATGATGCTCCAATAGTAAGCATTCCTAAAACTGCTATTAGTGCAAATAATTTTCTCATGATCAATTTAACTGATTTTTAGTTTATTAATAATTAAAATTTAACTCTATAATATCTATTTAAGCTGTTTCGTTCTCGTTTTACACCGTGTGCCGGTTAAAATCGGGCACCAAGGTATAAAAAATGTTAAAATCCAATATATTTGGGGGATATTTCTCCCTTTCAAGCCGTTATTTAAATATTTTTTTATTTCGTTAGTGTCTTTATATTTGCCCAGTACATACATCATTTTACACACGGCGGCTTCCGTGGTAATGTCGTGACCACTGATGACTCCCGCATTAAGTAGCTCTCTACTTGTTTCATACTTGCCCATCTCGACGCTTCCGCCTTGACATTGGGTGACGTTATACACGAAAATTCCCTTGGATAGTACTTCCTTGATCTTGTTAAGAAAAACTTTATTCGTGGGGCGTTGCCTGACCCGTATGTTTCCAGTATGATTCCTTTTAACCCGGGAATTCCCTGTTACTGCGTCAATCACTTCCGGCCTCATGCCCGGGAATATTTTCAATATGGCGATATTCGTGTCCACGTCACAGAATGCACTTAGGGGTTCCGTTCGAGGGTGTAATCGATTGCACTGTAATCGTAATGAATATGTACCCCGATGTTTGCCAATGCAGGGTAGTTGAATGACTGGAAGGCATCGAAACTTTCCGCGTTTATTTTTGTCGTCCGGTTTCCACGGAATAGTTTATCCCCCGAACAGGATGCAGACTTCCGGGACAATGGCCTTTTCTTGATCGTAAGCGGCTGCTATTTCAATGGCTGCGATCAGGTTTTCTTTCCCGTCCGTCCTGATTTTCCCGATAGGAAGTTGGGAACCGGTAAAGATCACGGGTTTGGTCAAGTTATTTAACATGAAACTCAAGGCCGCGGCCGAGTAGGCCATGGTGTCCGTTCCATGCAGGACAACAAATCCCCGGTAATCATCGTAATTTTTCAAGATGATTGAACAGAGGTCTTTCCACAATTGTGGTTGGAGATCTGAGGAATCTATGATTTCGGTAAGGTGTAACTATCTATCGTGAATCCAAATTCTTTGATTTCCGGGACCTCGCAAGCGATCTGGTCGAAATTGAAAGGGCATAACGCTCCCGTTTCAGGGTCGTTTACCATCCCGATCGTACCTCCGGTATATATAATTAACACGGGTTTTGTCATACGCACTAAGTTAAAAACTAAAACATTACAAAGCTTTAAGCTCCTCTGTACTTTTCGTCAGTAAATTACCTGTCTGTATCTTTTTTATGAACAGTTCGGACTACTGACGTGCAAATTAAATAAATTCATTGCATTATTCGTTGTTATTTCCTCGACTTTTTTCGTGTCTATCCCTAGAATTTCAGCAATTTTAGCGGCTATACACGTAATATAACTACTTTCATTGCGTTTACCCCGGTAGGGAACGGGGGCAAGATAGGGAGCATCCGTTTCTAATACAAGGTGTTCTGCCCCGGTTTTCTCCACGACTTCAGCCATGGATGATTTTTTGAAGGTAACGACACCACCGATCCCCAGTAGAAAACCTAAGTCTATTGCTCCGACGGGCATCTTCTTCCGTGCCGGGGAAACAGTGGAGTATACCTTTCATGTTATAGTGTTGTCTTTTTAACACGGTGAATATTTCCATTAGCGAGTCTCTCGAATGGATGATAACGGGCAAATCCATTTCCCGGGCGATGTTTAATTGTCGTTCGAAGACAATAATTTGTTCCTTTGTAAAATGTTTTATCCCAGTAAAGATCAATTCCACACTCTCCGATTCCGTGTATTGTTTTTGGCTTAGTAATTTCTCGAAAAAGTTGTATTTCCGTTTTATAGGATTCGTTTACGGAAGTTGGGTGTACCCCAGCGTGGGGTACATCATGTCCGGGTGGGCTTCTGCCAGTGATAACATTGCTTGCCGGGTCGTGTTGTCAATATCCGGCAGTATGATCTGTCGGACGTCAGCGGCTAATGCTCGTTGAATAACTTCTTCCCTGTCTTGGTCGAACTCTTCGGCATAGATATGTGAGTGAGTATCTATAAACATATTTGTGATATAAATTTTGTTCATTTTTCTTACCTGCAAAAGTAGTGAATTGTTTATGGATTGGCTTAAAGTTTAGCATCCTTTTTGGGGTTATCCATGTCCGTTTGGCGGTAGGGCGACTATTGGGAGGCTGTTAGGCGCCATCGCCCGATTGTCGCCCGATGCTCGCCCGATTATCGCCGCCATTTTAACAGATGGAAAACAAAAATAACATACTCGAATATCCCGTCAACCGGGTTAATAACGAGGCTATTCACGCTCAAGAATAAAATTTCGGGCCATTATATCCCCGGTAAAGACCCGGGATAAGGGATGCTATTCCGGGTCTGCGGGATCTATCTCTTCGAAGTTTCTTAACAATAATCACGTTATCTTTATTGTTTTATGTCCGGAAATGAACGGGTATAGAGACGGGAGCAAGTTTTTTTTTATGGCATGAGTTTGCTGCTTGTAATATTTTTCATTAGGTTGGTGTTTAATAACAAAGAAAGTCATTTGTATGGACGTGGAAAACGAAGCTCGTTGCGGATAGACGAGCTGACATTTAAAAACTGTTTGATAAATTTTATCAAGCCTTGTGCGTTTTTGCGTCCACCTATTTGAAAGACGATGCCTTATCTGCCGATATTGTTCAGGAAGGGTTCGTGAAATTCTGGAACAAACGGGAAGGGTTTGATAATTATTATAAGGTAAAGTCTTTTCTTTATACTACTGTCCGGAATGATTGTTTGAATTATATACGCGATTACAAGTTGAGGCGGGGAGGATCTTTCCGTGCTGGAATCCGTTGAATTTTATACAGAGACATTGGTAGAAGAAGAGGCCTATCGAATGTTTTATAATGCTGTGGAATCCTTACCTCACCAAACTCGTCAAGTGATTTTGTTGTCTCTGGATGGCTTGAAAAATAGCGAGATTGCCGGGCAACTGGGAATAGCTGAGAGTTCCGTACATACGTTAAAGAAAATAGCGTACAAGAAATTGCGCGAGATTTTGCGGGAATATTATTATTTGGTTTTATTTTCCTGTTGAGCAAATAGTTGATTTTTAGTGTTGTTTGTTTTTTCTTTCAAAAAGTGAATTCTTCGTTCCCCATAAATTCTGTTTTTAGTGTTGTGATAGTAAAAAATAAATACGTGCCGATAAATGAACATGGTTTAAACGATAAAAAAATGAATTACGTGGAGGATAAAGAATGGAACGAATGGATATAAATAAGATGACCCATTTTTGCTAGCTTCTTGGATTCGAAATCGATGGCGGCGGAGAATTGTCTGATGAAGAACAGCGGGCTTTGGATGATTGGCGAATGACTTCAGCAGCGAAACCATCAGTTGTATGATCGGATTGTTAGTCGGGAGGAGGGAAGCGAAACAAAGACATTTCACGACTTTTGATAAAGTTTCCGGTTGGCAGGGATACTCGAAAAAATTAAGGAAAACAGAGAAGAAGGCGATGCGCCGGCGAGTGTTTTTACGTTACGCGGCAGTTTTGTTGATCCCCTTGGGTGTTGCTGTTTATGGCGTTCTTCATTCGGGAGAGGAGACCGTCTCTTTGGCGGATCTGAATGCAATCACTCCCGGGGAACCCGGGCAGAGCTGGTGTTGCCTTCGGGGAGGTGGTTGATTTAGTTGCGAAATCCGGGGTTATATCGCGTGGGGAAAATACGGTCATTAATAACGAAGGGAAAAACTCTTTCCTATAAAAGTATAGGAAATCAGCTCCGATGGACTCTTTAAGATATAACGAGGTGATCGTGCCGAAAGGAGGGAGTATCAATTGGTGTTGAGTGATGGAACGCTTGTTTATCTGAATTCCATGACGAAGGTGCGTTTCCCGGAACGTTTTTCTGAAAAATGTCGTGAGGTAGAAGTGTGTGGAGAAGCTTTTTCGAGGTAACGTAAGAACAAAGCATGTCCCTTTCATCGTGAAGACCGGGCCTATGAGATCACAGTGTTGGGAACGAAATTTAATGTCACGGCGTACGCCGATGAACATGTGATCACGACAACATTGGTTGAGGGGCGGTTTCCATCTCTGGTAAATGTATCGGGGAAGCAAAAGCATTACGGCCTAATGAACAGTTGGTGTTAGATCAGACATCTGGAGGCGTGGAAGTTAGGAAAGTGGACGTGAATTATTATACCGCTTGGAAGGATGGTATGTTCCGGTTCCGGGATGTTCGTCTGGAAGAGATCATGCGGAGTCGTGGAACGATGGTATGATATGACAGTCGTGTACGAGGACGAGAGTGTCAGGGATTTGCATTTCGGTTTTAACATGAGTCGTCTCGAAACGATAGAGCCCTTGTTGAATATCTTTGAATTGAACGGTAAAATAAAAATAACGAAAGAAGGAAAAGTACTGAAAATAAAACGAGGTAGATAAAGGCAGGAAATGGTACCAGCATTTCCTGCGGGAATTATTTCGTTAACATTGAGATAATTATTAACTAATAATTGGGAGAACAAATTTATGGAAAATTTTCTAATGTTTCTCAGGTGCAAACGTGAGAAATTACAAAAATTATGGCTTATGTCGAAATGGACTTTTTATTTGTTTTTCTAGGGATAATAAACACGCACGGAACGGTTTATTCCCAGAACGAGCAACAGGTTACAATCTCTATGAAGAATGCCTATTTGAAGGATATTTTATGGGCAATTCAGCGACAAACCACGTTTGTTTTCATGTATCACGAGGAAGATTTGGATAAGGTGGGAAAAGTGAATGTTGAGGCAAAAGCCTCAACGGTGGAAAAGATTCTGAGTGACTGTTTGAAAGGAACCGGCTTGACGTATGTTTTTCAGAATGAGGTGATCGTGCTGAAACCTTTGAATGATGAAAAGAAGAAAGAAATCAGGATTGTCGGTAAGGTAATGGATAAGGGAAAGATGCCGTTGCCGGGGGTAACGGTGGTGGTGAAAGGGACAAATTTGGGAACGGCAACTGATAGCGAGGGAAAATACAGGATGGTTTTACCCGCCATGCGTGATACTAATTTCGTGTTGGTGTTTTCATTTGTCGGGATGCGGACACAGGAGATTAAATATGTAGGGCAGGATTCGATAAATGTTGTAATGGAGGAAGATCACAAGAAAATGGACGAGGTGGTTGTGACAGGGTACTCCAATATTCGTAAAGAGAGTTTTACCGGTAAAGCTACGACTGTAACTAAAGAGCAGTTAATGAAAGTGAATTCAAAAACGTGATTGCGGCATTACAAACGTTCGATCCTTCATTCCGGATCAAAGATAATAAATTGTGGGGATCGGATCCAAATGCTTTACCGGAGTTTAATATCCGGGGAGAGACTTCTATCGGGCAGACGAAAAGGATTGGATGTAGAACAACAGAAAAACGAACACAGCGTACGACTTTGGGAAATAATCCTAATTTGCCCGTGTTTATTTTGGATGGATTCGAGGTGGATGTTCAGAAAATTTATGATTTGGATGTAAATCGCATCGAGTCAATTACCATTTTGAAGGATGCCGCAGCAACAGCTATGTATGGTTCTCAAGCTGCTAATGGGGTGGTTGTCGTTACGACAGTTGCTCCTAAACCGGGAGAGATGCAGATTTATTATAATTTTTCCGGTAATGTGGATTTCCCGGACCTGTCTGATTATAATCTTTGTGATGCGGCTGAAAAATTGGAGGTTGAACGTTTAAGTGGTTTATATTCATCTGATGATCCGGAAAACAAATTGAACTTACGGCTCAATATTATAAGAAACAAAATGCTATTTTTGCGCGGGTGGATACCGATTGGATGTCGCAACCTTTGCGGAATGCCTTTGGTCATATGCATAGTTTGAATGTATCTGGTGGGGAGGAGAGCATCAGGTATGGTATAGATTTGAATTATAATGCGAGTAAAAACGGTGTGATGAAAGGTTCTTTCCGTCATATTTATGGGGGAGGATTAACGTTGGATTATCGTGCGGGAAGTTGGTTGCAATTATTGAATAATATTTCTTATACGGTTACAGAGTCTGAGGATTCTCCTTACGGACAGTATACTCAATATGCTGAAGCACAGCCTTATGCTGAGATATATGATGAAAACGGACGCTTGTTGAAAGAAGTGCATTGGAACTACTGTTTCTATGATAAATCCCTTGTGGAAAGTGGCCAATTTGTCAACTTTCTACGGCAAGATGAAAAACCAGGATTTAACCAATAATTTCCAGTTGAACGTTCATATTATGGAAGGATTGATGCTTAAAGGCCAATTAGGTCTTCGCAGAACGGATGGTCGTACGGATAATTTTAAGGATCCTGCAGATCCTGTATATGATGTAACTCCTGCCGATCAGAAAGGAGAGTTGAGCCGGCAAGAAAATGATAATTGGAGTTGGAATGGAAAAATGATGTTTTACTATAATCATGTTTTCGGCAATCATTTTATTAATGCAACAGCCGGAGGGGAGATTTCTGAAAGCAAAACGGAGTCGTTATCGTATGTATTAAATGGTTTCCAATTGGGGAATATGCATGAACCTCAATTTGCAGCCACTCAGGCCAGGCCGGTAAATGTGTCGGAATCTAAAACTCGTAAGATAGGTTTTTAGCTTCCGTGAATTACGCCTATAATGATATTTATTTGTTCGACGGCTCTTTCCGTTTGGATGGAAGTTCCGATTTCGGTTCGATAAGCAATTTGCTCCGTTTTGGTCAGTAGGAGCCGGATTGAATGTTCATAATTATGATTTCTTAAAAGGGCACTGGTTGATCAGTCGTTTAAAATTGAGGGCTTCTTACGGTTCTACTGGAAATGTGGGATTCGCTCCTTATTCGGCCATAACAACCTTCCAAACAGCAACAGATGCATGGTTTTTCACGGGGCCTGCAGCTTCTTTGATGGCTTTGGGGAATTCGAGGCTGACTTGGCAAACGACATACAAGTTGGATGCAGGTTTCAATATAGGTTTACTGAATGATAAAATTACTTTGGAGGGATCGTATTATCGGAATGAAACAGAAGATTTGATCGATGACGTGAAAATTCCGGCTTATTCCGGTTTTACTTCTTACAAGGAGAATTCCGGAGCAACGTTGAATGAAGGGTTTGAAGTTGCGTTGACTTCTACTCTTTTCCAGAATAAAGATTGGATGGTGACGTTTATGGCAAATTTATCTTCTAACAGGAGTAAAATTACTGAATTGAGTGAGGAGATGAATGCTTATAATGAAACGATTCTTGCCGAATACGAGAAAGAAGATTCCATGTACAAAGATGTGTTAAGCAGGCCGTTGATATTGTATTATGAAGGAAAGTCCTTGTCTGCGATCTATGCGGTTCGTTCCGAGGAATAGATCCGGCTAATGGGCGTGAACGTTTTGTAAAGAAAAACGGGATGTCGACTTACACGTGGGATGCTAATGATCAAGTTGTTGTCGGGGATACGGAACCGGATGCCAAAGGTTCTTTCGGTATCAATGTGGCATGGAAAGGAATCACATTGAATGCTTATTTCAATTATCAGTGGGGAGGACAGAGTTATAATTCAACATTAGCGGAGAAAGTCGAGAATGCTCAGATTAGCACGCAGAATGTGGATAAACGGGTGTTGTCTGCAAGATGGAAAAATGCGGGAGACGTGGTTCCTTATTATGATTTGAGTAAAAATCCGACACAAAATCCGACTTCCAGATTCGTGCAAGATGATAATCGTTTGGATTTTACAAGTCTTTCAATAGGTTATGATTTTAGCCGTCAGTTGATTTCTAAGTGGAAACTCAAAAGTTTGAGCGTGCAGTTTAGTGCGAATGATTTGTGTAAATGGAGAAGTGTGAAAGAGGAAAGAGCTATAAATTATCCGTTTGCGAGAAGTTTTAATTTTCATTAAATGTTGGATTCTAAATGGTATATGGCATGGGAAATTATATTAAAATATTAGCAGTTGTCATTGTTTTGGTATTTGCGGGATGTAAGGATTGGTTGGATGTTACACCAGCAGGGCAAGCAACTGAAAGTGATTTGTTTAGTACGGGTGACGGTTATCGGTCTGTTCTGAATGGTTTGTATAAGTCAATGGGTAAGCCGGAACTTTATGGTCGGAATTGGTCTTATGGAATGTTGGATTGTATGGCCCAGTTATATAATTTGGAGTCCGGCTCATTCAATGACGAGATGTGTAAAGCTGCAGCCAAATATGAATACACAAACACGCAAGTATCTTCAAGTATAGAGAGTGCGTGGGGAATTGCCTATAATATTATTGCTAATGCAAATGACTTATTGCAGAATATCGAAAATGCTTCTAATGATATTTTGCGGAAGGAGAAATGGAAAGGAAGATGATCACGGGAGAGGCGTATGCTTGTCGGGCCTTGATTCATTTTGAATTGTTACGTTTGTTTGCTCCGGCTCCCGTAAATGATGATGGACGTGCGTATATCCCTTATATAGAATCTTATCCGGTGTTGTCAGCCACAAAACTTGGAGTGAAACCTGTGTTAGAAAAAAGTGATTGCAGATTTGGAAAAGGCTAGAGGGTTAGTTGCTGTTTACGATACAACAATAAATGGACAGGGAATTAATTTATCCGGTACGGGACGTTTTAATAATGATTTTACTTATAATTATCAGACTATATCTGGGCAACAGATCGAGGATTTTGATGCTGCATTGATAGATGATTTCTTTAAAGGACGGGGGGTATAGAATGAGTTATAATGCCGTTACTGCTTTATTGGCGAGGGTTTGCCAGTACGCGGACGGGATCAGGATGCCTTTAATTATGCTGATGAAGTGGTAAAAGCCCATGTGGTATTTAGAGATGGTTCGAAGAATTTGATGTATAAGGATGATTATAGCGGTTTGACACAAGGTTGGGGTAATAATGAAGCAGATTTTAATAATCGAAAAGATTATAAAACGATGTCTAATTTAATTTTTGCTGCCTATAACAGTTTGTCTTATCAGGAACAGGTAGTTGGTTGAGTGCGGATTGAAAGGTGGAGTTTCTCCGAATTGGTTTCAAATTTCGGAAAGCTATTTTTCACATGGAGGTGTTGATGAGAAAAGTTTCGGATCATCGATGGAATCATATGATTTTTTAGGTAGTGGCGCCTATCCTGTTTCTGCTAAATATTTTATTCCTACTAATTTGGATACGAGAGATAAAACAGTGAATTTGTTTCCTGTAATTCGTCTTACCGAGATGAAATATATTATGGCCGAGTATTATGCACGTAACGGGAATGTAGGTGATGCCTATCGAATTTTGAATGAAATCCGGGAGAATAGGGGAATTTATGGAAGTTCACTTGGAGGATCGACTTGGAATGAATTTGAGCAGGAATTACTCCATGATGCGCGTCGCGAGTGGGATTTCTGAAGGACAATTGTTTTTCTTGTATAAACGTTTGAATGCGGCGATTGTGAATGATAAAGGAACATTGCGTCCTATGACTCTTCAAGAAAGTATGTTCCCTGTGCCAGCAGATATTAAATAACGACATAAACTTTGAATCATGATGAAAAGATATTTATATTTTATGATAATGTTGATGTTTTTGTCCTTCTTTTCTTGCAATGAAGATGATATAAAAGTTTTTGATGGGCAGGCTCAGCTTTATTTTGATAAATTCTATATGAATGCCCTTCAACCGGGAACGGAGGGGGCAGACTCGACTGTGATGTCGTTCTTCTTTTATCCCGATGATACGAAAACAATAGAAGCAGAGGTGGTTGTGAACTATTCCGGATTACCGTTAACGGCAGATATTCCTTTTGGTTTAAAAGTGATAAGAGAGGGAACAACGGCTAATGAAGATGAGTATGATTTGGATGACCAGTATGTGTTTCATGCAAAACCTCTGTTGGAAGGGCAATTGGATATTCAAGATACGATAAAGATTAGGTTGAACCTGTCCGAGCGGTTAAAAAAAATGGAGAAGGGGGTACGGTTGTTTGTTGAGTTAGTACCAGGCGAAGGGATTGGCTTGGGACAGTATGAACGTCGTCGTGCTGTGATAATTTCTTCTTATGTGGCAGAAAGACCGGATTGGTGGAAAGAGAATGGTGAAGTTGAACTTACGCTTTTAGGGAAGTTTTCCAATACAAAATATAAGCTTTTCGTTGAACATGCTGATCCCGGTATGACAATGGACGAAAAGATGATAGAGGAACGTCCGGATTTGGCTATCGGATTGGTTTTAAAATTTAAAGAGTGGCTGATTGCCAATCCCGGACAAAAAGATGAGTATGGTAACGATATAACAGTTGTGATTTAATGATTAAAAGTTGCTATTATGAGAAAGATTCATATATTATTTTGTTTGTCGTTTTTTTGATATTTGGATGTTTAGAGGATGAAGGAAATTATGATTATTACGATATTAAGGAGCCTAAATGGCATACAGATCAGCCAATAAGCGTGTATGCGACAGAGCATAACGTGATGAAACTGCGCGGACATGATGCTTTTAGATGGGATACGGATTCTGTTTCGAGGAGCGGGAAGTACGCTATGAGTGGAAGTTGAATGATGTGGTTATAGCTACAGAAGCAGATATTGATATTCCGGTGGATAGCGTAATTAAATGGACAAAGATGGAAGAACTTTGTGCTACAGACAAATGGGTAAGAGGTTCATTTACTGTTATCGATAAGGAGTTTGAAACTCGTTTCATGAAAGTGGTTTCTTTTTTTATAACACCGTATCGTAGTAATGGAGACTGGTTCGTTTTAACAGGAAAAAGAAGGTGAAGGAGAATGTTATTTTGTAAAAAAAAGAACATATAATCGGGAGGAATTGAAGGATGAATTTGAATTGCAGGATTCTTTTTAGTGAAATAAATGCATTGTCAATTTCCGGCAAACCTGTTTTCTTGGGATATACTAGAACGGCTAAGAATGTGGGACCGATGGGGGCGGTTACGATTATGACTGACGAGGTTGCTTATGAAGTGGATGCCGCTACGTTCGAATTACATTCCGAACTGAAAGATTTGTTCGGAGGAGGAGTCCCGTCCGGGTTTTCTCCGGTTGCGAGGGTTGATGCGTGGGAAGCTGATAGGGGAACTGGGTTATGTACTTTTTTAGCCAATAAAGAGGGTAAGCTTTACAGACGGCAATTGTCAAAAATAATTTGGGAGGGATGTTTATCAATACTCCTTACGAATTGGATGAAAAAGGGTATAAAATTACGGAATTCGGTACCCGTTTGTATGGATTTACCTCGATTCCTTGTTGGGATGAAAAAAATAATCGGGTGATTATGATTGCTTTCGCTTCGAAACAGGCTGGAAGTGGCTGGGGAGATCCCTCCTATTTGGCGACTAGTTTGATTCCCTTTAAAAAATGATGGTTCCTTAACTAATTGTCCTCCGGTTTGGGGATTTGAAAGTGGAACTAAAGTATTGAATATGGGATATATGAAGAGTGCAATGTTGAATTTTACGACAAGTCTTAATGTATATTCTGTAATTTATAATGATGCATCAGGAAAGACTTGGTGTGGGGAGTTTATAATGAATCCGTCTGACGGTTCTATAAAGCAGTCTGTTGCTCCGATGTTTCCTTTTTATCCTGAGGGCGCGGATTCTCGTGTAGTAGAATGCCCTGTCAGGATTTCTGATGATGCTTTGATATTAGTTACTTGTTCGTCATCTAATGCAAAAGCTAAGAATCAAGTGGTATATACGGATGGCAATCATGTGAATTATTTACTTGTTGCTAGCGAGTATGCGAGTAAGCCGATGATTACGGATTTTCCGGAAAAGGTGACCTATATCGGATATGGAACCTCTGATGTTGGTGCGATAGGTAAGTATGACTTGTTAGTTGTCGGAGGTGAAAATGGCACGTTGAAGTTTTATGACATCTCGGATAGAGATCGACCGAAGTGTGTGGAGACAATGACGTTTGACGGAAAGATAACTATGGCGAAAGAGATGGCCACAGGGAGTGACGGTGTAGATGAATATTAACAGAAGTTTGTATAAAATCATATTGTATGGAAGAATCAATTGTAAAGGTGGAGCATTTGTCCCATCGCTATAGTGTGCAGTGGGCGATTCGGGGATATTAATTTTGAGATAACAAAAATGGTATTTATGGGTTACTCGGCTCCAATGGAGCCGGGAAATCCACTACCATGAATATTATGTGTGGGGTGTTAAAACAGACCGAGGGGATGTTTACATAAAAGGGATTAGTATTAGTAAAAATCCTGTGGAGGCGAAACGGCATATTGGCTTTTTGCCGCAAGTGCCGCCGTTACATCCGATTTGACTGTGGAGGAGTATCTGGAGTTTTGTGCGGAGTTGAGACATATCCCGGAGGGGAGGTGAAAAAAGCGGTGCGGGAAGTTATGGGTCGTTGTGGTATTTCGCATTTTTGCGAAACGAGTCATACATAATTTATCCGGAGGTTATCAGCAACGGGTGGGATAGCTCAGGCTATTATTCATAATCCTGAATTGGTAATTTTTGATGAACCGACGAATGGTTTGGATCCGAATCAGATTGTAGAGATTCGTCATTTGATTAAAGAGATTGCGGAAGAACGAACCGTAATTCTTTCTACTCATATCTTGCCGGAGGTGCAAGCAACCTGTGATTATATCCGGATGATCGAACAGGGAAATATGGTTTTTCCGGAACTGTGGAGGAATTTGATAACTATATACAACCGAACACGTTAGTCGTTTCGTTGGGAACACTCCCGTTGGTGGCTGACATACAGGCTCTTCCTGGGGTTGTTCGTGTAGAGGAATTAGGAGGTCCGAGATTTCGTATTCAATTTTCGGATGTCAAAGAAGCGATGAATAGTATTGTGGAAGCTAGTTATACGCGATTGGCAATTAATGGAATTGCAGCAGGAGAAGAGTTCTTTGGATCCCATTTTTGCCGAATTGTCCAAAAAATAGTATTAAATTTTATTTGCAGTAAAGATGAGAATTATATTTAAGATAGCGAAAACGGAATTGGCGGGATTTGTTTTATTCCCCGATTGCTTGGTTGATTTTGATTATATTCACGTTTCAAACGGGGATGTTGTTTTCCGGAACAATTTCAGAGATTGTGCAATCCCAAAGTATGGGGGGAATAGGATCTAATTTGACTCTCGGTATTTTTGGTGGGCAAAGAGGTTTGTTTGTCGCTGTACAGTCTTATTTGTATTTGTATATTCCTTTGTTGACAATGGGGCTGATGAGTCAGGGGAATTAGGAAGTGGTTCTATTAAGTTACTTTACTCTTCGCCGATTACGAATACTCAGATTATTTTGGGTAAATATTGTGCCATGTTAATTTATGGACTGATCTTGGTCGGTGTTTTATTGGTTTACGGAATCTATAGTGTATGCACGATTGAGAACATGGACATTCCTGTTTTCTTGACGGGACTTTTAGGTGTTTATCTGTTGTTGTGTGCTTATGTAGCTATTGGTTTGTTCATGTCCAGTTTGACATCTTATCAAATTGTTGCTGCCGTGGGAACGTTGGCGGTACTTGCCGTGTTGACGTATGTAAAAGGGATGTGGCAGGCTGTTCCGTTTGTTCGGGAAGTCACTTATTGGTTTGGGATGACAGGGCGTTCCGATAATTTTATGTTCGGGATGATTTGTAGTGAGGATGTGCTTTATTTTATCGTGGTTGTGGTGTTATTCTTGTTGATGACTATTATCCGTATGCAGGGACGGCGACAAAAGGTCAGTTGGTTAACTTCTTTAGGTAAATATGCAGGAGTATGGGGATAGCTGTCGTGTTGGCTTTTGTGTCTTCCCGTCCTGTTTTTAAATGTTATTATGACGCCACTCATACGAAACAAATACGTTGACGCCTAATAGTCAAGAAATCATAAACAAGTTGAAAGGAGGATTGACAATTACTACTTACGTGAATATCTTGGACAAGTATAATTGGGTGGGTTATCCGAAAGAATATAACAATGATATTCGCCGTTTTGAGCAATATACGCGTTTTTTAAACCGGAAATAAAATGAAGTATATACTTTATTATGATACGTTAAAAATGATTATTTGGAACGGGCATTCCCAGGAATGAGTTATGAGGAGAAAGCTAAAAAGGTGATCGAGATGGAGAAATTGAATCCGAAGAAGATTTTAACTCCAGAACAAATTCGGGCAAAGATTGATTTGAGAACTACGGAAGGAATCGGACTGTACGTTTGTTGGAACGTGAATCCGGAGAAAACTTTTTTGAGATTATATGATGACCGTGAAATATTTCCTTCGGAATCGGAAATTTCAGCTGCTTTAAAACGGATGGTCATGACCTTACCCACGATTGGTTTCTTGTCCGGTCATGGAGAACGGGAGACAGATCGACCGGGAGATCGTAATTATTGTATGTTTACTCACTTGCCGATGATGAGACAGGCGTTAGTAAATCAGGGTTTTGATTATAAAGATGTCACGTTGGATCAAGAGATTCCTGAAGATATCAATATTTTGGTTATAGCTGAGATGCGTGAAGCGATGACGGAGAGCGGAGAAAGTAAACTTTGATAAAGATGTCGCTAGGGGAGGTAATTTGGTTATCATCGGGGAACCCGGTCGGCAAGATGCAATGGGAGCAGTGATGGAACCATTTGGTGTAAGCTTGTGGATGGATTTTTGATTCAGCCAGAAAACTAAAAGATCCTGAAGAAGAAAAACAGGATAATAAGGATCTTGGCCCATTTGCTGGATTCGTTGCTCCAAAACAACCAATAGATTTAATTGTTTCGCAACCGACAAAGGATGCAGTGGAGTTATCGTATGCTTTCGGTTTTATGCGGCCTTATTACGTGGCAGCGATGCCTACGGCTGCCGGATTGGAATATACAACAGATAAAGGATTTGATGTTGTTCCGTTGTTTATGTCGGATTCAACTTGTTGGAACGAGTTGGAGAATACGGAAATTGTTGATCAAGAGGTTGTGTATAATCCGGCCGCAGGGAGGTTCAAAAATCTTACCCGTTAGCTTTGGCATTATCTCGTAAGATGGGAGAACGAGAACAAAAGATTATTATTTTGGGAGATGCGGATTGCTTGAGTGACGGAGAACTTACTCGCGGTCGAAGTCCTTTGTGGACAGCAAATTCCGTGATTATTCAAGCTAGTTTCTTTTGGTTGTCGGATGGAGAGGTGCCTATTGATGTGAGACGTCCGTATGCGATTGATCGGAAGTTATTTGTGGGAGAGACAGGTGCAGAGATTCTTGATTACGCTTTATTGGGAGTTTCCCGGGATTGTTGCTTTTCCTTTCCTTTGTTCATCTGGTTAAGGAGAAGAGGACGATAGGAAATAAGTTGTATAGTGAGTATGCCGACCGGGAAATAATGTACCGGTCGGTATTTTTTGTAGATGATCATAGGATGATTGGAGCGATTTGTTTATTTATTTCCGAAAACCTATCTTTGTCAAAAATCCTATGGTAGTGAAAATGAATGGTACAGAGCAAGATTTTGTTCATCGTATAAATGTAAAGGAAGAGGCGGCTTTTCACGATTTATTCACGAGATTTCGAAATTATCTCGTGCTGTTTGCCATACGGCGAATCGACCAGTTGGATGTGGCGGAGGATATTGTGCAGGAGACTTTATCACCGTTTGGGAGAATAAAAAAAAGATATATAATTCTTATCAAGGTTTGAAAGCGTATTTGTATGAGCTGGTACAGAATAAGTGTACCAATTATTTGAAACATAAACAGGTGGAGGATAAATATGTTTCTTACGTGAAAACCACAGGGGAGGAGGCAGAGGGGGATTATAGCTTGATGCAGGAAGAAATCTATCGGGGAATTATATATGGCAGTCCGGGAGTTGCCGGAAAAGTGTCAGAGGGTTTTTGAGTTGCACTTGGAGAGGAAAAAAGAATGATGAGATAGCTGAAATACTGGGAATCTCCGTGTTGACCGTGAAATCTCACAAGCAAAATGCGATTCATATCCTAAAAGAAAAAATGGGAAATCTCTTCCTTTTATACGCCTACATCTACGAGACGTAATTTTTTTGAAAAATAATTGGTTTTTATTTGCTACTTTTTGATCCCTTTCTTGTATATGGTGTAAAATAAAAAGACATCATGGATCTGTACGATGAAAATATTGCCCGGTTAATACGACATTCCTTGACAGGAGAACTCTCCGAACAGGAATGGGGAGAACTGGAGGCATGGTTACATGATTCGGAAGAGCATCGGGTACTTTTTGAGAAAATTAAAAAAGAAATTCGTATCTCTTCTGAAAGCTCTCTTTTCTGCTCGTTGAATGACGAGGTGGCTTGGCAAAAATTTAAAACCACCGCACGGGAAAGGAAAAGACGTGTCTATGTCAGGAGAATTTTGACATACGCGGCAGTGATCGTGTTGCCGTTGGCGGTTGTTGCGGGCTTTTTGGTTCTTGAGTCAAGAAAAGGATACGCTTTCAATAGCATCTGAACGTGTGGTCAAAATTACACCCGGGGGCCGCGGGTGGTATTGATCACGGCCGATCAAACCGTTCACGAGTTAAATGGTGTACAGGAGCAGCGAGAAATAGAAGTGGAGAAAGGAGTGATGATCAAACAAGGAGGAGCTAATCTGGAATATGATTCTTTGGTAGCCCCGGAGCAAGAAGTGGCGTTAGCCATGAACACGTTGAAAGGGTTCCTCGTGGGGAGAATTCCGGTTAAAGTTGTCGGATGGGACGAATGTCTACTTGAATTCAGCTTCGGAATTGAAATATCCGGTGCGCTTTGATGAAAAGGAGCGGAAAGTTTATTTGTCGGGTGAGGCCTATTTTGAGGTGACGAAGGATTTGAATCGGCCTTTTTACGTGGTAGGGGAGGTACAGGTCCGCGTGTACGGGACGGAGTTTAACGTGAACACGCATCAACCGGGGAAAGTTCATACCGTGTTGGTTGCCGGTAAGGTCGGGATCAAAAAAGAGGAACGACCGAGGAGATCATGATGAAACCGGGGGAATTAGCTAGTTTTGACCGGGAAGCGGGAACATACGAGGTGAAAGAAGTGGATGTGCGGCAGTACGTGGTTTGGAAAGACGGGTATTTTACTTTTGAGAACGAGAGTTTGGAACAGATTCTAAACCCGCTTTCGCTTTGGTATGATGTTGACGTGTTTTTTTTCAGTCAGAATCTGCTAAACAACTGGTATTTACCGGGTATATGAAACGGTATAATGATATATCTAAAATTCTGAACGCAATTACGGATGTTGTAGGAGTAAACTTTACGATAAACGGAAAAACGATAATAGTATCTAAATAAAAAAACGGAAAGGGTTGGAGCCTTCCCGTTGAACTTTAATGAGATCAATAGGTCGCTGTTGGAGAGTGACGTATTGAAAGTTTAACTGTTCTAATTTACAAATGTATGGAAAAAAACAATTATGCCATCGATTTTATCGAAGGTATGTTAAAAAAAACTTTGATGCTTATGAAATTGTGTCTCTTGTTTATTTGTGTTTTCACGTTGACACTTTCAGCTAGCTCGTTTGCTCAACAAGAGCGGGTTAGTCTTGACCTGAAGAATGTGTCGGTGAAAGTTTTGTTGGATGAGATTCAAAAACAGACGAGTTGGTGTTTCCTCTTTAATCCGGAGCAAACGAAACAATTGGGTAAGTTGTCGTTACGGGTGGAGAATGAAACCGTGGAAGAGGTGTTGAATCGTATTTTGAAAGGATACGGATTTAACGTTTAAATTTAAAATGATCTTATCATGATCGTGCCTAAGGATGAGGTGGAAGATGATAAGAGTAAGAAAGATATCCGGATTGTCGGTCAGGTAACAGATAACAAGAAACTTCCGTTACCGGGTGTAACCGTGATCGTTAAAGGTTTGACTATCGGTACGGCGACTGATGGGAATGGGCGATACGCCTTGACTCTTCCCAAGACGGAAAAGTTGTCGTTGCTTTTCTCTTTTATCGGGATGAAAACCCGAGAGGTGGCATATACCGGAAAGGATACGATTAACGTGGTTATGCAAGAAGATTCAGAGACTTTGGAAGATGTGATTGTTACCGGTTATGCCACGATTGATCGCGGTAGTTATGTCGGGGCCGTGACACAAATACGGGCAGAGGACATACAGGTGGCCGGAGAGGCTACCATCGACCAGATGTTGCAGGGATGGGTTCCGGGTATGTCCGTTATAAACAAAACGGGAAAAGTGGGAGGTTCTCCCAAGATCCGTATTCGTGGAACTTCAACCTTGTTGGGAAATCAGGAGCCGCTTTGGGTGGTGGATGGTGTGATTCAATCCGATCCTCTCCCGATCCCCGATGATGCAAGTCTCTTTCTTCCGAAATGGATGGATTGCGGGAAACGGCCAGCAATGCGATTTCATGGCTTAATCCTGCAGATATAGAAACGATTACCGTGTTGAAGGATGCGTCAGCCACGGCGATTTACGGGACGAAAGCAACCAACGGGGTTATCGTAATCACGACCAAGAAAGGCGAAAGGGACGGTTTGAACATATCGTACAGTGGTAATTTTAGCGTGGGGATGAAACCTAACTTATCGGAATGTATGATATGATGAATTCTCAGGAACACATGAGATTTTCTCAACAATTGTGGGAAGATCGGGATAGTTATAATCAGAATATTTTGCCCATCGGTTACGCCGGTTTAATCCAGAAACTGCAAAAGAAGGAGATTACCCGACTGCAATTTGAACAAGAGTACCGGAAAATGGAGAGGATGAATACGGATTGGTTTGATATTTTATTCCGGAATAGTTTTAGCCATGCCCATAATGTCAGTATCTCCGCTCAAGGGGAAAAAAAGTTTCAAGTCGTTTTCTCCGTGGGAATTAACAGTACTCGGGGCGAGGCAAAAAGGAAATGGCATGACCACATTGACGGCTAGTTCAATACCACTTTCCGTTTGGATAAGCGGTTGATCATTGATTTGCAATTGAACGGCAGTTAGCGGGAAACGGAGGATTTTGCGTTTGGGGTAAGTCCTTACGAGTACGCGATGAATACGGCCGGGATATTCCTGCTTATCATGAAAATGGAACCCTGTATTATCACGAAAAAGCCGGGGGCAACGAGTTTTTCTATCCCAGAATAAGTTTTCATATAACTATAACATATTGAATGAACGAGATAATTCCGGTACGGAAACAGATGGTACGAACTTGCAGGCTGCTTTGAATTTGCGGTTGAATTTGTTGAAAGCTTTGGAATTTCAGGCAACTGCATCTTATGCTCTTGCAACGAATAAAATTAAGTCCTGGGCAACGGAAAACACGCATTACATAACCCAAATTCGCGGTTACGAGGTGGGAGAAGTTTTGCCTAGTTCGGCGGAACAATATGCCAGTGTCTTGCCGTTCGGGGGATTATTGCAATCGGGTATGCCCAGACGAAAAACTATTCTTTTAGAAGTAGTTTAGTGTATAATAAAATGTTTAATGAGGATCATCGTCTTACGTTGAATTTGGGATTTCAAGTCAATTCCGTGAGCTCAGGAGGGGAATGCGAGCTTGCGGTACGGTTATCTTTACTACGCGGGGAGAGAAGTTTGCCACGGTTCCAACAGAAATAACTGCCGCAAACGGGTTGCATAAGAATCCGAGAGATCTTCATGATGAAATGCGGGCTGGAACCACGATTACGACGACGAAAAATAACACGGTTAGTGAGTATTTTACAGCCGTGTATGGTTATAAAGAACGTTATATTATGAACTTCAATGCCCGTTTGGATGCTTCCAAACCGTTTCGGTCAGGATGAAAATAAAAATTTAATCCCAGTTTATCAATCGGGGTGAAATGGCGGATTGGTAATGAACCGTTTATGGCTTGGGCCTCCTCGTGGTATGATATGTTTGATATTTCGTTTCTTATGGTTGGCGAGGAAATGCAGTGGAGGCCGTTTCTCCTTATCTGATTGCGAAAGATGGCGGTTTGAATAAGTATTTTCAACAGTACACGTTGAAGATGGTTTCGTTACCTTATCCTGATCTCGGTTGGGAGAAGACAGAAGATTGGAATTTGGGAGTCGATTTTTCTTTCTTCCAAGGAAGAATGAGTGCCGGGCTTAGCTGGTATAATAAGATCAGTCACGTGTTGGCTTCCGGGAAGTGCCCATTGAAAATGGTGTTGCCAATGCTTATGTTGATGGGACGACGATGAAAAACAGCGGTTATGAACTGGCTGTCAGTGTTACTCCGGTTAGAACGAAAGATTTCACTTGGTCTCTTTCTTTCAATACGAGTAAGGTAAAAATACAGTTCGGAATAATCAACGGGAAAATACCCGGGATGATTATCTTAACGGGACTGCGATTGTTAGTGGAGAAAAGTACGGAACTTTTTACGGGTTTGCATTTAACGGGCTGGATCCGGCTAATGGAAGACCGACCTTCAAGAATATGGATATAGATGTTACGGAGAATGATTTGGATTATTTGGTGAAAATTGGTTGCATGGAGCCGGACATTTCCGGTGGTCTCAATACTTCTTTACGGTATAAGAGATTGGTATTGCGTGCTAGTTTTGCCATGTCATTCGGGGCTCAGGCCCTTCTTCCGGATTTCTTTTGCCACGGCGGGAGCTCGAGACCGGAACAAAATGCACCCCGTTATTTGTTTAAACGTTGGCGTAAACCGGGAGACGAGAAAATCACGAATATTCCTTCTATCCCTGCCGGAAATCCGAATGAAATAAACATTCAGCTACCTGTTGAAGGGGCTATGTTGCTATGAGTCCTTACGCGATGTATAACCAATCAGACTTGAGAGTGGCTGACACCGATTTTATCCGGTGCAGGCAGATTTTTGCAATACGATTTACCTGATGCTTGGGTAAATAAGATTGGGGTTAGACGGGCATCCGTGAACGCCAGTCTTGCTAATCCTTTCTTTGTTGCTTTTGACAAAGCATGGGACGGACGTGATCCTGAAACAGCGAATTGGCCTGCACGTCGGACAGTTTCTTGCTCGTTAACTCTTAATTTTTTAGTTGAACGGATAATTGTTAGAATGATGAAAAACAAGATATTTATTTTAGGAGCCTATCATGGGATCGTTTGTGTTGGGTTCTTGTGGAGATTTTTTTAGAAGAAGAATCCCAAAGTGAGGTAATCCCGAAAGACAACATCTGACTTTTCAGAACTATTGCTGGGTACGGGGTATCCCGATGAGTCGACTCCGAACTTTTCTTTCTTATCCTTGATGGATGATGATTGTGCGCATTTTTTTGACTTATGCAAGTCCGTGGAACCCGGAGGGAACCGTGGAAACTGCAAATGCTATCACCCAGTTCCCGATCTATTCATGGCAACCGACTCTTGCCGATTATGATGGTTACGATAGTGAGATCAATGAAACGGCAAGTTCTACCACGTACGCCCAGTTCTATTCAAAATATTGGGATGTAATGCCGTGCTGGATTATATTGATGAGGCCATAGGAACACAGGACGATCGAGATCGGGTGAAGGCTGAAGCACTTGCCGTGAGAGCGTTACTGTATTTTCAATTGGTTAATATTTATGGGGAACCCTATAACCATAATAAGGACGCTTTAGGAGTTCCGGTTCGGTTGATTTCGATTTGACGGAAAAGAACATTGAACGTTCCACCGTGGGGTATATTTATGAAGAGGTGATTCTGAAAGATTTGTGGGAGGCAGCCCGTTTGCTGGACCCTCTTCCGATTATGCGTAAGAATTTCCGGATCAATCAGCCGGCCATTCATATCCTGCTTTCCCGGGTTTATCTGTACATGGAGAATTATAAAGAGTGTATTGCCGAGGTGGAGAAAGCAGAAAAGCAAGGAATTGGGTTATTGAATATGGTAAATAATTTGGATGTTATTCTGACAGATAACGGTTATGCCCCGATTTCTTACAATAATCCCGAGGTTGAATGGCTTTTCGGACCGAGTGCGGTTGCGAATCATTGGGAATATCAACCGGGAACGGCGCCTGCTTTCCGGGTTTTATGGGATCAGGTGAATGACCAACGTTTTTTGGCTTATGCGCTCAAAACTGCAGTGATGACAATTCGGTGTATCTGAAAAAACCAATGAGTAGTTCGGAGTTAGGACAATCTGTCCGTTCGGCAGAAGCGTTTTTGAACCGGATGGAAGCTTACGCTCTTTCCGGAGAGGAAGGGTTGGCGTTGGCCGAATTGAATGCATTCGGAAGACCCGCGTGATCGGTTACACGGATGTAAATCTGAGTGGTCAGGCGCTTCTGGATGCGATCCGGTTGGAACGTCGAAAAGAACTTTGTTTTGAAGGCCATCGTTGGTTTGATTTACGTCGTCAAGGAATGCCGGAAATCAAACACACGTATAAGGCTGAAAAAAGGAGGAGCGGTGTATGAATATGTACTGCAACAGGGTGATCCCATGTATACAATACCATTTCCTAACAGTGTCGTATTGCAAAAACAGGGCTCTTGTTCAGAATCCGTCACGGGAGATGGGTGCGAGACAAGGTGAGATTCAATAAACGTAAAATAGAAGGTCATGAAAAAGATATTATTAGCTATAGCTTGCCTGTGGGCTGCATGCATTTCTTGTAGCGAAGACACGAAAATCGGTGCACCGGACGAAATATTGCCGGATTACGTGCTACCGCAGGGAGACGCTTCGAAGGAAGCAAACGATCGGATTCAGCAGATATTCGATACCTATACGTCTTACGTGCTTTATAATTACACGGAGAAAGATGCTTTGTGGACACAAACGGCAGCAGGCGGTGGCGTCCAAATCTATCGGGCTATCATGGGAGAATCTCGCCATGTGGACGCCATGCTTGATTATATTCAGGCTATTTGGCTTCAGTTTTTCGGAAGAATTTTGAAAAAAGGAGGAATGCCCTACCGGGTCTTTCTGGCTGATTCAATTTATTTGGATCGCGGTTGGGGTAAAACTCTTTATAATTATCGCGTAAATGGTAATGCGCTCATTATTGGAGGAATGAATGAAGATTTGACCGCTATGGATGCCGTAACTAAAAAGGACGAGGAAAAACGAACTATTGGGAGCGATGTGGGATTATTATATTGCTCAGGGGTTGTTGAATGCTCCGGATGAGTTTTATAAAGATACGGATTACGAGAATGCACCTGCTCTCCCGTTAGATGGTGAGAATTTGGAGGCTTATCGAAAGAGGATTTTTACCGACATTTAATAGTTATTCCGGAGCG